>CDZQ01006476.1_pt1 | contig 260965 bp, 224 predicted proteins | sample 554831 | NCBI WGS metagenome assembly CDZQ01 (sample SAMEA3182112, study PRJEB8094) | gut metagenome | biome: human; feature: gut; material: Stool; isolation source: human stools | place: Canada | collected 2013-05-06 | reverse complement strand
TTGTAGGGGAGCGGCATGCCGCTCCCGGCGCAGCGCTTACGATTCGTACCGGCTGACGATAAAACGGTAATGGCCCCCGAATTGTCATTGCGAGGAGGCCAAAGGCCGACGTGGCGCCCTGAGCGCGAAGCGCGAGGAAGTGCCCTTGGGGTGCAATCTCGGGCAGGCAGTTGCGTTTTCGCCGCGGCCTTCCTGTGATCCGGCCGGGTACTGCGAGATTGCCACGGCCCCTTCGGGGCCTCGCAATGACAAACTCGGAAGTCTCATGCCAATGAATTTGCGCTGCATGATTTGTAAGTGCACAAGGCGCTCACTGAGCGCCGCTACAGACGCAATTGGTGTATACCATTTTAACGGCAGCCAGTACGAATCGGGAGTACACTGCCGGGAGCGGCATGCCGCTCCCCTACAAGGCGTGTGCGGTCGGCAGAGTGCCGCAAAACCTGCAGCTGCCCATGGCGCTCGCTGAGCGCCGCTACAGTCAAATCTGTAAGCACGCACGGTCGGCGATGCCCTTGTCCATTTTGGCAGCCCCCCTGCCGGGATCGCCACGTCGGCCCTTGGCCTCCTCGCAATGACAAATCCGGAAGCTTCCCATTATATTTTGTAAAAACTATATAAAATTCAAAAAAACATTCAGCAAATTTGCAGCATTTTCTTGCATTTTTCCTGAAAATATGATACGCTTTTTTTACGCGCCCGAAACGGCGCGGTTCACCCGCCCGAATATTGGAAAAGATGGAGGTAACCCTGTGAAAAGAGTTCTGTCCGCACTTCTCGTCCTGATGCTCGTGCTCGCGTTGCTCCCGGCCTCGGCACTGGCAGAAACGCCCTATACGCGCGCCGACGCGGCCGTGTATCTGGCAGAGACCTTCGGTCTGGCCGATATCCATGCGAGCCGGATCGAGGGCTATGAAACCACCCCCAAGGAAATGGGCTATTCCGCAAGCTCCGACGCCATTACCGCGGCAAACGTCATCGCCGCCGCCAAGGACTGCGTCGACCTGCCCACCGCCCCGAAGATCGAGGCCGTTATCAACGCGCAGCTCCTCTCCCTGGCCGACGATCATCTCAGCTTCCGCCCGGATGCGCCCATCACCGTGCGTGAAATGGCCACGGCCGTTGCCAAGGCGCTCTACGGTGCCGATCTGAAGATCGATCATCTGCAGAAAGCCATCGACGCAGGCCTGCTGAAGGCCTCCGACCTCACAGATGAGCCGATCACAGCCACGCAGGTTGAGACGCTGTTCGCCTTTCTGCAGGACATGCAGGTCGTCTCCGTGTTCGCCACGGCCGACATCCACGGCAACTACATCCCCTACACCTCCAGCGACGGCAAGTTCGAGATCGGCTCCGTAGCCCGCATCAAGACCGTCATGAATGAGGTCGAGGCCAGACTCGGCGAAGATCATGTGATCTACGTCGACGGCGGCGACTCCCCCTACAACACCACGCTGGCCAACGTCTCCATGGGCAATGTCTCCGTCGACGCCCTGAGTGCTCTCGGCCTCGATGCCACCGTGCTCGGCAACCACGACTTTGACTACTCTCTGGAAAACCTGCTCCGCCTGCGCGACCGCGCACAGTATGCCATGCTCTCCGCCAATACGAAGTTCAAGGAAGGCAAGGCCTACGCGGGCGAGAAGGAATATCCCTTCGGCGACTACATCACGAAGGAAGCTGCCGGTCTGAAGTTCGGCATCTTCGGCGTGACGGACGACCAGAGCGCTGCCACGACGCTCTACAGCAACACCTATGACATCGAGTGGGACGACGATCTGACCACGGCCAAGACGCTTGTCAGCCGCCTGAAGAACGAGGAGTCCTGCGATGTCGTCATCGCGCTGTCCCATGTGCACAGCAAGAACACGCAGCTCATCACCGATAATCCCGCCGTTGACATCTCCATCGGCGGCGGCAACGACATCGCGGGCCGCCCGACCATCATCAACGGCACGCAGTACCTCATCAACCCCAGCAAGCATGGCGAAGCCCTGAATCAGATCAACGTCGTCGTGCTGAACGGCAAGATGACCGGCGTTATCTACAGTCAGATCTTCCTGACGGATGCCTACGCCGAGGATCCCACCGTCAAGGCCCTTGTCGACAGCTATAACGACGAGGTCGCCGCCTCGCTGGAGAAGGTCGTCGGCTACAGCGCGCAGAACCTTGAATGGTCCACGCAGCTCGTCCGCGGCCAGAACTCTCCCATCGCCAACCTCGTCACTGACGCCCTGCTCGACTTCTTCGCCATCTATGAGCCGGACATCTGCCTCGTGAACGGTGGCGGCATCCGCGCCTCCATTCCCGAGGGTCCCGTCACGCTGAAGTCCTGCAACTCCGTCCTGCCCTTTGACAACGACATGATGCTCGTCGAGGCCTCCGGCGCCACGATCCTCGCCGCACTGGAAAACGGCGTCAGCGCCCTGCCCAGCCTGCACGGCAAGTTTGCCCAGCCCGCCGGCATCACCTACACCGCCGACCTCACGAAGGAGCCGGGCAGCCGCGTTTCCGACGTGAAGTTCTATGACGGCACGCCGCTCGATCCCGATGCCCGCTACAAGGTCGTCATCAACAGCTACCTCGGCGGCGGCGGCGACGGCTACACCATGCTCAACGTCCTCGACGAGACGAAAGAGCTGGCCTCCGATGTGAAGATCATCACCCACGTCAACAAGACCTATATGCGCCAGGCGCTGCAGGCCTATTTTGAGAAGTCCACGGAGGCGGAGCCCATCCGTGTCGATATGAAGGAGACCCGCATCCGCCTCATCACCGAGGAGACGTTCGTCAATCCGTTCACCGATGTCGCCGAGACCGACTGGTTCTACGACGTCGTGCTGCAGCTCGCAAAGGACGGCATCGTCAACGGCATGACCGAGACGACGTTTGAGCCGCAGGGCACGCTGACCCGCGCCGAGTTCGCCACGATGCTCTACCGCATCGCCGGTACGCCCGCGGCCGAGGCCGAGAGCACCTACTCCGACGTCAAGGCCGGCGACTGGTACTATGACGCCGTCGTCTGGGCCACCGAGGCCGGTGTCGTCAACGGCATGGGCGACGGCACGTTCGCCCCGAACGACAACATCACCCGTCAGGAAATGGCCACGATGCTCTACCGTCTGGCCAAGGCCGAAAAGGTCGAGGAAGACAAGCTGGCCTCCTTCCCGGATGCCGCCTCCGTCGCCGACTGGGCGAAGGATGCCATGAACTGGGCTGTCTCCACCGAGATCGTCAACGGCTCCACGCACGACGACAAGGTCAATTACCTTGACCCGACCGCCACGGCGCTCCGCTGCCAGGCTGCCGCCGTCGCCTGCCGTTATCTGGCTCTCAGCAAGTAAGAAATACGCTCCGCTGCCGCACCCACCCGGGTGCGGCAGTTTTTTGTTATGGAATGCAGTGCAAATCGCAGGGGCGAGGCATGGTGCAAATGGAAAATGCAGAATGGAAAATGGAAAGTTACGCAAAAACTGCCAGTCGTGCGTTGTAGGGGAGCGGCATGCCGCTCCCGGCGCAGCGCTTACGATTCGTACCGGCTGACGATAAAACGGTAATGGCCCCCGAATTGTCATTGCGAGGAGGCCAAAGGCCGACGTGGCGCCCTGAGCGCGAAGCGCGAGGAAGTGCCCTTGGGGTGCAATCTCGGGCAGGCACTTGCGTTTTCGCCGCGGCCTTCCTGTGATCCGGCCGGGTACTGCGAGATTGCCACGGCCCCTTCGGGGCCTCGCAATGACAAACTCGGAAGTCTCATGCCAATGAATTTGCGCTGCATGATTTGTAAGTGCACAAGGCGCTCACTGAGCGCCGCTACAGACGCAATTGGTGTATACCATTTTAACGGCAGCCAGTACGAATCGGGAGTACACTGCCGGGAGCGGCATGCCGCTCCCCTACAAGGCGTGTGCGGCCGGCAGAGTGCCGCTGCATTCCCATCCGCGATCCGATACGACTACGCAAAAAGGACGGCCGGGCGGCCGTCCTCTGCTTTGTTCACTGCCAGTATTCTGCCGGGTCCTCCGGCGTATTGCCGTTATAGAGGGCGAAATGCACATGCGGCACGTCGCCTGTCTCCGTCAGGGCCGTCTGGCCGACCGTGCCGAGGCGCTGCCCGGCGCGGACCGTGTCGCCCACGGCGACATCCGGCTCCTCGGAGAGGTTGGCATAGTGCGTCGTGAAGCCGCCGCTGTGGCGCAGCACGACGGTCGTGCCGTAGCGCTCGTCCTCATAGATCGTGTAGACAGTCCCGTCTGCCGCGGCGCAGACCGGATCGCCGAGTGCCGCGGCCAGATCGAGGCCCTCGTGCGTGCGCCAGTCGCGCGTCGTCGCATTGTAGGCCAGATGGTCCGCCGCAAAGCCTCCCGTCTGCTCGCCCGCCACCGGCGGCTGCAGGCGCAGCGTCGGCTCCGTAGCCTCCGTGCCCGGCTCCGGGCCGTCCGTCGCCACAACGTTTTCCGCGTGCTCCGTGGCCCGCACGCCCGGTGGGACCGTGGCGCGCTCCGTGCTCAGGTGGACCTGCTGGTCGCTGTTTTTTCCGGAAAGAAGAAGATAGCCCGATACTCCGATCGCTACTGCGCAAAGGAGCAGGACTATGTAGTAGCCCTTCTCCTTCACAAAGCGGCCGAAGCCGTTTTCCTTGTTTTGCATATTAGCACCTCCGAGCATGAGTATCGCCCGGCGGGAAATTTTTTATACCTGTTTCCCTCGACGATTTTCGGACGGTCTCTCCGGACGGATGCGCTATACTGGCGGCATCTTATCGAAGGAGGCAAAAATCATGCAAAAGAAAGCAGCAAGGCTTTGCTGCGCCATTCTGCTCATGGCGGTCGCCATCGCCGCCTCCATGGGCCTGATGAGCGCCGTTTTCGCGGCGCAGAGTCTGCGCACACCGGACATACAGGCCGCAGAGGCTCCAACGGAAGCGCCGCTTATGCTCGTGCGCGTGCTGTTCTGCACGGACGGCGAGATCAGTGAGATCACCATTCAGGACGAGGGCGGGCAGGAGCTGCAGCGCCTCATCCCCGGCCGGGACGGCAGCGCCGTCAGCGCGCGGCTGGAGCCGGGCCGCTACCGCGCCGTGACGACGCTGGGCGAGGCCGTCTTTACCCTTCTGCCGAACGCATCCGTCCGCGCGGAATCCGGCCCGTGCTGGTCCGACGGCGAGCAGCTCCATCTGACGGCCGTTCCGGTCGGCTCCGTGCTCGTGCAGCGGTCGCTCGCCGCCGGGGAGCAGGGCTGTCTGGAATTCACGCTGACGGGCAACGACGGCTTCGAGCGCCGCGCCGTCGTCTATCCCGACGGGGCAGGAAACGCCCGCTGCAGCCTGTTTGGCGTGCCGCTCGGCACAACATACACCCTGCTGGAAAACGGCGTCCAGCGCGCCACCGTCACGCTGACGGCGGACGAGCCGGAGCAGCTCGTCCGGCTCGCGCCCTGAGAACCCTGTCGAATTGTCAGATTCTGTTGGCAGGCTCCGATTGACATTGCACGAACCTGCCTGCTATAATAAGGGCAGTACCGCACAGGATATCACGCTCCGGAGCCGTGCGGTGCAGACCCGACGCACAACCCGATCCCGCGGCCATGCGGCCGCACAAAGGCTGGTGAAGCGCATGGAGGCCAATGCCTTTCTGGAAGCGCTGTACAATGCAAATTATGAACGGCTGTATATCTACGCCGAGAACCTCCTTTTCAATGCCGCCTACGCCGAAGAGGCCGTGCAGGAGACCTTCTTCGAGGCTGTCCGCAAGCAGGACGCGCTCATGCGCCATGCAAAGCCGGAGGCCTGGCTGATGGAGACGCTCAAGAACAAGATCCGCGTTGGCAGCCGCCGCCGGGCGCTGGAGGCCCTGTACTTCATCTCGCTCGAGCAGGATCTTGCGCAGGAGAGCAAAAAACTCGCCGTGGAGGACCGGCCGTTCGGCTCGATCAACGAGCTGCTCGACGCCATCCGCGCACTGCTGCCGCCGGAGGACTATCGTCTGCTCTGCCGCATCACGCTGGAAGGAGCAACGCATCTGGAGGTTGCCAGGGAGCTCGGCATCTCGGTCTGGAGCAGCCAGAAACGGCTGCAGCGCATCCGCAAAAAGCTCTGCAAGCAGCTTTTGCCAAATAAAAGTAAAAAAATTTCTGAAAACATGTCCGTTTTGCGTTTCTGAAGAAATATAGGGATGAAGGGAGGAATTTCATATGGCCGATCAACCAACCGAAGCCCAACTCGCACTGTACCGCAAATTATCAACCGAACATCTTCAGACGCTTCTGCGCAGCGACCTGGACGGCCCGCCGCTGGATGAGGCGACCGTTGACAGCATTCTGACCGTTCTGGCCGAGCGCCGCAGGACTCCGGCCGACACGTCCGCCGCATGGCAGGATTTCTCCGCCTACTATTCCACCCCGGACTCCCCCGGCGCCCCGGTCCGACGCACCCGCGCGCACCTGCAGAAGGCCTACACCCGCCTCCGCATCCCGATCCGCGTGGTGTCCGCCGCTGCGGCCATGTTTATCCTGATCTTCGCTCTGTTCCCCCGCGTCGAGACCGGCGCAAGTGACGCTCCGAACGCCTATATCACCTGGACGGACGAGTATCTCAAGATCGACGCTCTGCCGCATGCAGGCTGGAGCCTGCCGCAGGGCGGCGAGTACCACACGGACAACGCGGGCCTGCAGCAGCTGCACGACGCGCTGGCAGCCTACGGCGTGACCGGCGTCGTCCCGTCCTGGGTCCCCGAGGGCGCCGTGCTGGCGGAGTATGACTTTGGAGACGAATTCGCCGGTACCACCTCGTTCTATGCCTTCTTCTCCCTGCCGGACGGCACCGGCTTCCGCATGGATTTCATGATCTTCGCGGAGCCTTCCGCAATGGAGGGGCACTGGATCGTAAAGGACGAGCGGCCCGTCAGTTACTTCACGCTGGGGGACGTCGGGTACTACCAATACACGAACAACGCTTCCACGGGTATCTGCTGGCTGAACGGCCGTGTTTCCGGTCTGGTCAGCGGCAAGGTCCCGGCAGAAGTGATCCGTTCCATTGTCTATTCCATACACTAAACGGAGGTATTTATGAGGCGCGTTCTTTCTCTTGTACTGATCCTGTCCCTGCTGGCAGCCGCGCTGTGCCTGCCGGCCGCCGCGCGCAGCAGTGATTACATCAACCGCTCGGACGTGAAGATCGCCAAGAGCGGCACGAACTCGATCTCGGTCAAGACCACGACCGGTGCAGACAGCACCATGACCAGCATCGGCGTCACGACGATCGTCATCGAGCAGTCCGCAAACGGGACGAGCTGGACCCCGATCCGCACCTATTCCTCGCGCTACACGGCTGCCATGCTGGGCCACAACGTGATTTCCCATAGCTACACGCAGACCTACACCGGTCCCGTGAACTATTCCTACCGCGCACTCGTCACATTCTACGCCGCCGATAAAAACGGCAGCGACAGCTTCTCGCTGTATAGTGCAGTCGTCAGGCTGTAAACTATCATCGCCGCAAAGCAAAATAATCATGATCCCCCTGCAGCGGATTTCCGGAATATCCGGGCTCGCTGTGGGGGGATCGCGTTCTATTTACTCTGCTGAATTCTCCGCTTCGGCAGCGGCGTGACACGCAGGAGGATATCCATCACCTGCCGCACCAGCTCACGGTCCTCCAGATCGAGGACGGAGTGGACCCCGGCCCCTTCATAGGGCAGGCCGTCCGGCGCGCCGCGCATCAGCTCCGCCAGCTCGGGGAGCTTTTTGACCATTGCACAGTTGTCACAGACGAGCAGGACGGGCCTTCCCTGCAGATAGACCATGTATTCGCCGAACATTTTGCGGTATGTCACGTCCGGGAACTCCTTCAGCTGGTCCAGAACGAACTGCATGTATTCTTTTGAGGTACTCATCGTAAAATCTCCGTTTTGCAAAGAGCCGCCCCTTGCGAGGCGGCTCTGCATTTTCAATTTTTACACTTCCCCTCCGCCCTCGGGCTTCGGGCCGCCGGGCTTGCGGTGGCCGCGGGAGCGGCGGCGGGGTTTCGGCTTCTCGCCGCCATGCGGGACATCGACAGGCGCTGCCTCGGCGCGCAGGGGCTTCTCACCCTCGGGCTTCGGCGCTCTGGGCGGACGCTGGCGGCGCGGGCGCTGCTTCTTCGGCTCGCCCTCGGCCTGCTCCGGCCTTGCCTCGGCGAGCTTTCTCGCCTCAGCCGGCTTTTTGCTCTCAGCGGGCTTCTTCGGTTCGGCAGGCTTCTTCGCCTCGGCCGGGCGTCTGGCCTCCTGCTCCTGCGGGACCTCGCCCTCGCCCTCATGACGGCGGCCGCGTCCGCCGCGGCGGCGGCGCTTGCCGCGCTGCTGCTCGTTCTGAATGTCGGCCTCGTTCGTGCGGGCCTCTTCCAGCACGGCGGCGTTCTGGCGCATGACGACCGGCTCGAGATAGGTCTTGAGCTCGGGAGCCTCCTTTTTGCGGCACTTCTGCGGATTGCCGGAGATCGGCGCAAGATCGTCCGGAATGGGTGGGTCGGTCTTGCGCGCCTTGCCGTTGCGCAGAACACAGATATCGCAGTTGTGGTGGCAGACGATGGTGTCGGGCTGCTGCTCCAGCCGGACGCGGACGCACTGCTTGAGCAGATTGACCTCCGTGACCGTGCCGCGGCCGTCCGGCGTGTCGACGAACGATTCGTTCTTCGGGCTGGTCTTCAGCAGCTCCTCATAGGTCTCCTGCTCGTAGTTCAGGCAGCACATCAGTCGGCCGCAGGTGCCGGAAATTTTCGTGGGATTCAGGCTGAGGTTCTGCGTCTTGGCCATCTTGATGGACACCGGCTGGAAATCGTCCAGGAACTGGCGGCAGCAGAACGGGCGGCCGCAGATGCCGAGGCCGCCGACCATCTTCGCCTTGTCGCGCACGCCGATCTGCCGCAGCTCGATGCGGGTGCGCAGCACGGAGGCGAGGCTCTTGACCAGCTCGCGGAAGTCGACACGGCCGTCGGCCGTGAAGAAGAACAGGACCTTGCTGCCGTCAAAGGCATATTCCGCCGAGACGAGCTGCATTTCCAGCCCGAGGTCGGCGATCTTTTGCTGGCAGACGTCCATGGCGCGCTTTTCGCGGCGGCAGTTCTCGGCGTGGACGCGCTTGTCCTGCTGCGTGGCCAGCCGCAGGATGGGGCGCAGCGGCGGAGTGACCTCGCGCGGGTGCACCATGTGGTTGCCGCGGACGCACTGGCCGAATTCGGGCCCGCGGGCAGTCTCCAGAATGACCTCGTCGCCCGTTGCGATCTTCAGCTCGCCGGGCGCGAAGAAATAGACCTTTGACCCGGAACGGAACTGCACGTCGCAGACCTCGACCATGGGGTCTTCCGCCGGGGCGGCCGGCTCTTCGGGCATCTCGGGGATGAGGGCTTCGTCGGCCGCGGGCAGCGCGGCGGGCTCTGCCGGGGCCTCCGCGGTCTCCTCGGGGACCGGCTCAAATTTGGGTTCTTCCATGAAAAGCTCCTTTCCGTATGAACGGGAAAACATCATAAAATCAAATCAGCTTGTCAAAAAAGTCCCTCCAAAGCTTTTGGCCCGGCAGGTTTTTGACAGTCTGCAAATACTGCGTTCACCGCAGCTTTACGGTCAGCGCGCCGCAGATCGCACCGGGGCTGACATTGCCCTCCAGATCGCGCAGCGCAAGCCGGATCGCCTCGATCGCCTGCGTGATATCCGAGACGGGGCGTGCTTCCGCGATCTGCGCGCACTCGGGCCGCAGGGGCGGCAGCCCGCTGCGCGAGGTCAGGGCAGAGACGAGAAGGGCCTGCCACTGCGTCAGGATGGGGCGGAGCTGCTCGCGCTTCAGCCGCTCCATCGGGGCGAGCACCTGCAGCAGCTCCTCCGGCCGCCGCGCGCAGTAGGCACGGACAAACGCGGCACTCTGCGGCAGCAGCCCGGCGTCGTCCCGCAGAATGGACTCCGCCCGGCCGAGATAGCCCCCGGCGCGCACGCCGGCGGCGCGGAGCGTGCCCTCCGGCACGTCCGGGAAACGCTCCCGCAGCGCAGGAAGCAGAACGGCCTCCGGCAGCGGCGACAGGCGCAGCTCCACGCAGCGGCTGCGGATGGTCGGCAGCAGCTGCTCGGCGTGCTCCGCCAGCAGCAGGAACGTGCCGTAGGGAGGCGGCTCCTCGATGCTCTTGAGCAGGACGTTCTGCCCCTGCTGGTTCAGGTCCTGCGCGCGCGGGAACAGATAGATCTTGCGCTGCCCTTCGTTCGGGCGGATATACAGATCGGTGCAGGCATCGCGGACGAGCTTGACGGGAATGGTCTTCTTCTCGGGGTCATCCACGATGCAGATGTCCGGGTGCGCGCCGTCAAGCACCTTGCGGCACTGCGGGCAGACGCCGCAGGGGCGTTCGCCGGGCGCGGTGCACTGCATGGCGGCGCAGAGGATACGCGCAAGCGTGTGCCGCCCGGAGCCCTCCGGCCCGGTCAGCAGGAAGCTGTGCGTCAGCTTGCCCTTGGCCTGCAGCGCAGAAAGGCGCTGCTTCAGCGTATCGTTTCCCAAAAGCGCCGCAAGCTTCACGCCGTTCCCTCCTGTTGCATACTGATCTACTATGTAATTATACCGTTGAACGCCTCTTTTTTCTACCTTTATTTTTGAAAATATGAAAAAATCGGGGCCTCCCGGCCCCGAGTCAGACTGTCAAAAAACCTGCCTGGCCGAAAGTTTCGGAGGGAAGAAAAGTGTGAAAGGAAACCGTCAGGGTTTCCTTTCGCGTTCAATCACCCGCCGCAGCGGCAGAATTGCAAAATAATACTACAAAAATTCATTTTGCAATTCTGAAAGCAGCTTGTCAAAAAAGTCCAAAAGGACTTTTTTGACAAGCTGAATCGGGGCCTCCCGGCCCCGAACATCTTCCCTTTTCCCCTTCAGCTCTCCATCTGCTTTCCCAAAAATCCCGCGAACGTCTGCGCGAGCGTCTGCTCCGACTCGGTCGGCGCTGCGTCGTGCTCGCCCATGAGCAGCATGACGCAGCCCATCAGGTCGCCCTCGGCCACGATCGGCGCCGCCACGCCGAGGTGGTAGCGCTCCACGGACTCCGCCGCGCGCAGACGGCTCTCGCCGCCATGATAGCGGTAGCTGCGCCGCTGCTCCATCAGCTGCTCCAGCTCGGCGGAGTTGCGCTTTTCCAGCAGCTCGCGCTTCGGCGCGCCCGCCACCGCGATGATGGAGTCGCGGTCCGCCACGGCCGCGATGTGGCCGGTGTTCTTGCCGATGGACTCGCACAGCTGCGCCGCGACCGCCTGTAGGTCCCCCATCGGCGAATATTTCTTAAAAATCACCTCGCCGTCCTTCTCCGTGTAGATTTCCAGCGGGTCGCCCTCGCGGATACGCAGGGTACGGCGGATCTCCTTTGGGATGACGATCCGCCCGAGGTCGTCAATGCGTCTGACGATGCCGGTTGCTTTCATATATTGCTCCTCCACTTTATGCGTTCGAAATCACATTGCTATTGTCTGCAAACAATGGGGAATTATGCGAATGGAAGACAAGGAAGGAAAAGGAAGGGCGCGTGTCGGAATTTGTCGGGCAGAATATGGTGCATTTTTCAGAAATTGAAATTATTTTATGTGCCGGGATATGGTATAATCGGGTATCGTGATCGATTCAAAATCTGAGCACAGCGAGGGAGGGCATAATATGAACCTTGATAGCGATTTGGGGGAAACGCAATCCACAAATCTCATTTCATGGAATTGTTGAATCATACGGAATAGACTATGATGCTATCCAGACGGACTATAAAAACATCGTATCCAACCTCCATAGCGACAAGGAAAAAATCAGTCGGATCGCAGCAAAAGCAGCAATTTCACAAATTATAGATAACGGCAAGAGTGCGGAGTTATCAAAAAATGAATTAAAACAGATTCGTGATGTTATTTCAACCACATCAATATGGAGTAAACGAAAGAGTTCTGGTGTTTCGGCACTTCCGTCCGGAAATGCAACCGCGTCATTTAAGCACATGGAGCAGGTACTCCAAGGGAATGGCATTTATATTGTTCCCGTTGGTGAACTGGAGTGCTTTGTCAGGGAAGTAGGCGGACATGGACCCGAATGGGCAAACACCGTTTTAGAGAGATATCCTAATTTAGACGATGCAGTTTATCACCGAATCACGGAATTCATTGAATCCATGGAGCTGTAAGTCTGACACGAAATCGCGAATTATTACAAATACCCTCCCAATTCTATCTTACCGTATCACCAGGCCGCAGCTCCGCGCTGCGGCCTTTCACACATCTCCACACATATTTTCTGCTTTCCCCTTGCGCATTTCCGCCGTTTGCGTTATAATTAAATAGGAAAATAGTCATTTCTCATACCATTTTCTCCAGAGTATGACGAATTACAAAGATTTTTGAGGTTCCCTTGCCATCGGCGGGGCGGATAGGAACGGAATTGCATGTATAAAAGATTTGGAAAACGATTGATTGATACAGTTCTCTCGCTGATTGCTTTCATTATTCTTTCACCCCTGCTTCTGATAACCGCACTCGCAGTCAAGCTTTCTTCTCCGGGGCCGGTGCTGTTCAAGCAGCAGCGGCTGGGCCTGTATGGAAAGGTCTTCACCATCTATAAGTTCCGCTCCATGGCGGACGGTGCGGAGCATACCGGCAGCGGTGTCTACAGCGGGAAGGGCGACCCGCGCGTGACAAAGGTGGGAAAGTTGATTCGGGCAACCAGCATTGATGAGCTTCCGCAGCTCATCAATATTATTGTCGGCGATATGGCCATTGTCGGGCCGCGCCCGCCGCTGACCTATCACCCTTGGCCGGTGGAGCAGTACACGGAAGAACAGTTTCATATGTTTGACGTTCGCCCCGGCATCACCGGCTGGGCGCAGGTGCATGGCCGCAAGGGCGTGGAATGGCACGAGCGTATCAAGATGAACGTCTGGTATACGCAGCACGTCTCCCTTGCGCTGGATATCAAGATTCTTTTCATGACCGTGTTCAAGGTCCTGCGCAATGAGGATAACGCTAATACTGGCGCGACGGTTTGAGAAAAACATATGCTGAAACTTATGTACATCACCAACGACCCGACGGTCGCAAAGATCGCGGCGGATGCAGGCGTTGACCGCATCTTCATCGATATGGAGGTGCTCGGCAAGGCCGAGCGGCAGGGCGGCATGGATACGGTGCAGTCCCACCATACACCGGAGGATATTGCAAAAGTCCGTGCCGCCATCGGCAATCAGACCGAGATCATGGCGCGCGTCAATCCGCTGAACCCAAACTCGCAGACGGAGATTGATGCTTCTGTTGAGAACGGCACGGATGTCATTATGCTGCCCATGTGGCACACCGCGGATGATCTGCGTCGGCTTGTTAGCATGGTGGATGGCCGTGCAAAGGTCATGCCGCTGCTGGAAACCGACACGGCGGCAGACACTCTGCCGGAGGCGCTGTCCATACCGGGCATCGACCAGATGCACATCGGCCTCAACGACCTGCACCTGTGCTATCATCAGAAATTCATGTTCCAGCTCCTGACGGACGGTACGGTGGACAGGCTTTGCGCCGAGCTCCGTGAAGCAAGTATTCCCTATGGCTTTGGCGGCGTGGGCCGCCCCGGCTCGGGGACGCTTCCGGCAGAGTGTATCATCGGCGAGCATTACCGTCTCGGCTCGCAGTACGTCATTCTGTCCCGCAGCTTCTGCAACACGGAGAAGACGACGGACTTGGACGAGATACGGCGTATCTTCACAGAGGGCGTGGCGGATATCCGCCGCGTTGAGTGGAACTGCGTCGCTTGGACACAGGAGCAGTTTGACGAGAATCACCGCAGGGTCTGTGCCTGCGTGGAAAAAATCGTGAGAGGAATGAACGCATGAACATTCTGGTGACCGGCGCGTTTCAACTCAATAGCGGCGAGCGCGAGCAGCTGGAAGCCGCCGGGCACAAGGTCTTCGTTCATGGTGACGAACGCACCCCGGTAGACTATCCGGAGCGATACGAGGCGGTCGTGTGCAACGGCCTGTTTCTCTACAATTCCATCGAGCGCTTTACGAGCCTGCGGGTCATCCAGCTCACCAGTGCAGGGCTTGACCGCGTGCCGCTGGATTATATCCGCGCTCATGGTATCGAACTGCACAACGCCGCGGGCGTGTACAGCGTTCCGATGGCGGAGTTCGCCGTCTGCGGCATTTTGCAGCTATATAAGCAGAGCCGCTTCTTTGCGGCGAATCAGATTCAGCACAAATGGGAGAAGCATCGCGGTCTGCTGGAGCTTTCCGGCAAGCGGGTGTGCATCCTCGGCTGCGGAGATGTGGGGCGCGAGATTGCAAAGCGGCTGCACGCCTTTGGCTGCCATATCACCGGTGTGAATCGCACCGTGGGGGAGCTGCCGGATTTTGACGAGGTTTTGCCGCTGGATAAGCTGGCGGAGACTGCGGCGGCCTGTGATGTTCTGGTGTGCTGCATCGCCCTGACGCCGGAGACGCGCGGCATCGTGAGTGAGGAAATCTTTGGTCGCCTGCATGATGGCGCGGTGTTCGTCAATGTCGCCCGCGGCGCGCTGGCAGACGAGGCTGCGCTGACCAAGTGGCTGCAAAGCGGCGGTCACGCGGTGCTGGACGTGTTCGAGGAAGAACCCCTGCCCGAGAGCAGCCTGCTGTGGGATATGGAAAATGTGCTCCTGACCCCGCATAACAGCTTTGTGGGAGAGGGAAATCGGGCAAGGCTGTGGGAGACGATAAAGGAGAACTTGGGATGAATGAAAACTGGGCATATATAAAAGAAAATATCGAGCGTTTTCCGGAATATAAGTCCTCCATCTTTGAGCAGGGTTTCCTGATTACGAATCAGAATCTCACAGTCAGAGACGCGTTTCCCTTCTTCGGAAACTGGCGGCAGGAAATTCTTTCGGACAGCTTTCATATCTGGCTTCACTGTCGGCAAAAGCTATACGCCATGGAAAAGAATGGGATTACTTACTTTTTGATTGGCCACGCATATGATCCCTTTTCCAATCAGGCAAATGAAATGGACATTCTGCGTACTCTTGCAGAGCAGTCTCAGGGCAGCTTTGAACTCGGCCTTCAGACCATTAACGATTTGACGGGACTGTTTGTTCTTGGAATGATTGCCGGGGAGCGCATCACGTTCTGCGGCGATTTTGAGAGTATGCGTACCGCTTACTACGGAAACATCGACGGGCACTTTTATCTTTGCTCTCACGAAGAACTGGTTTCACTGTTTGAGCAGCTTCACCGTGATGACTATGTGACCAAGCTTGAACATTACCGCTGGTATCATCTGTACGGGGAAGGACTGCCGGGAGATATCAGCCACTATCTCGAGCTGAAAAAGCTGATTTGCAACAACTATGTAATTTATTCAGACGGTAAATTCAAAACCGTTCGTATTTGGCCGTGCAAGTCTCTCCATATGTGTGCAGATGAAACTGAGTACCACGAAACAGTACGCCAAATTGCAGAGGTCATGAAAAGCACTCTCGGTCTGATTGCACAGAAATGGGCGCGTCCGGCGGTATCCGTGACCGGTGGTCGGGACAGCAAAGGCTCGCTGGCAGCGTCGATTCATATAAAAGAAAAGTACCAGTATTTTTCTTATAACTCGCAGCCTGCTGAAAAAGTCGATTGTGACGCGGCAGAGGCGATCTGTAAAGCGGTCGGCGTCCCACACATTACCTATGAAATCCCCTTGGATAAGGCCGTTTATCCGGAATACGACCTAGTTCGCGCGATCCTATGCGTAAACAGCAACCGCAGGTATTTTAACCACAACGACATTATGAAGCGGATTTACCTTCGGAAGGCGAATCCGTTCGATGTGGAAGTAAAATCATGGACCTCGGAGATTGGACGTGCATTTTACTACAAGCGTTACGGCGTGCAGCGAATGCAGAAGAAATGTACGGCGCGGCGTGTCAATGCAATGAATAACATCTTTCTGATCTCATGCTGATGGTACCTCTTGCGGATCGTATTGCAGACCGAACACATATTGATTTTACACATGAGCTATGTCCTGCAATAGATGCAACAAATATCAGCGTAAAAGATGTAGCGCACAATAATAAGCGGATGTGGATGGATAAGATTTACTATTTTATAACGTCCATCAGACCGTTCTGATAGGAAGAAGTTCGTAATGAAAGTCCTTTTAGTTGCCACCGTACAATCGCATATCTGTCAGTTTCACAGACCGCTTGTGGCCATGCTGCATGAGCACGGCTGCGAAGTCCATGTAGCGGCGCGGAACAACCTTGCCGAAAAGAACGGCTTGAAGCTGGACTTTGTGGAACAGGTCTTTGACGTGCCGTTCCAGCGGTCGCCGTTTTCGCCGAAGAATCTCGGAGCCTACAAGCAGCTCAAAAAGATCATTGACGAGGGCAGCTACGACGTTATCCACTGCAATACGCCGGTCGGCGGAGTGCTGGGGCGGCTGGCCGCACGAAAGGCGCGCAAGCACGGCACGAAGGTGTTCTATACCGCTCACGGCTTCCATTTCTACAAGGGCGCACCAAAGAAAAACTGGCTCATCTGGTATCCGGTAGAGAAGTTCATGTGCCGCTATACGGACAAGCTCATTACCATCACCCAAGAGGACTATGACCTCGCCTCGGCAAAGTTTCCAACGCAGGTGGAGCGTATTCACGGTGTCGGCGCAAATTCTGCGAAGTATCGTAAGCTGTCCGAAGCGGAATGTTTGGAGCTGCGTCATGAGCTCGGCTATGCAGATGATGACAAGCTGCTGCTCTGTACCGGCGAATTGCTGCCGAATAAGAACCAGATCACGGCGATTCGCGTGATGAAAGCTCTGATAGATCAGCAGCCGAAGGCAAAGCTGCTGCTGGCGGGAAACGGCCCGACACTGCCGGAATTTCAGGCAGAGGCTGCCGCGCTCGGCTTACAGAATTACGTGGAGTTTCTCGGTTACCGCACAGATTTGGAGCGGTATGCCAATATTGCAGATGTGATCGTGTCTTGCAGTTACCGCGAGGGGCTGCCGATGAACATTGTGGAAGGCATGCTGCTGAGCAAGCCTGTGGCGGCATCCTATAACCGCGGGCACCGCGAACTGATCGTGCCGGACGTGACCGGCTATATGGTGCCCCCAGCGGATGTCGATGCCTTTGCAGAGAAGATTTTGCTGCTCTTGAACGATCCTGTGCTGGCAGACCGCATGGGACATGCCGGATACGAAAAAGCACGAAAATATACAGATAAAAGTGTTTGTGTAGAGCTGAAAGCCATATATTTCTGAGGAGGAAAAAACTATGTTTGCCCCGGATATTTCCGTTATTGTTCCTGTTTACAATACTGAATCATATTTAAAAAAATGCATTGAGAGTATTATAAATCAGACATTTCGGAATATAGAAATAATTTTGGTTGATGATGGAAGTACAGACACTTCTGCTGAGATTTTGGCGGATTATGCTTTGAGGGATAATAGAATCATTGTAATCCACCAAGAGAATCAAGGACTTTCCGCGGCAAGAAATGCCGGTATGCGAAGCGCAAAAGGCGAATATATCATGTTTGTAGATAGTGACGACTGGATAGATGCAAACACATGCGAAAAAGCAATAAGTGCTGCTAGGACTTCTTTTGCGGACATTGTGATGTGGACATATGTACGCGAATATCAATCAAGTAGCAGAATAACGGAAATGTTTGACATGAAGAGCCTTACTTGGAGTGGAGCAAAAAAAAATGTTGTGTTTTGTCAGTTGATAGGGCCGCATGGAGCTAAAATAACTCATCCAGAAAGAATTGACAATCTGTCCGTGGTATGGAACAAACTATATAAAAAGAATAAGGTAATTCGTGAGGAGTTTGTAGATACAAAACTGATAGGTACAGAGGATTTCCTTTTTAATGTCTACGCATTCTATTATGCTGATGTTATCACCTTTATTCCAGAAGTGTTATACCATTATAGGTATGGAAACCCACATTCATTGACACGAGGCTATCCAAAGGACTTTAAGAGAAAGTGGGTCAACCTATTTGAACGAGTAAGTAATTTTGTGGAACAGTGTGCTCTTGATGATGATTTTCGAGCTGCGCTAAGGAACCGAATTTGCTTGAGCTATATCGGCTTGTCTATGCGTGTCATTTCAGCAAGTGATTTAACTGAAAAAGAAAAGAAAAAAGAGTTACAAGCGATTCGTGAACTTCCGACTTATAACAGAGCGTTTAGTGGCTGGAAATTGCAACAATTTCCAATTCATTGGCAAGTTTATTTCTTCTTTGTAAAATATCACCTGTATCTCCCACTTTATTACTTGTGCAGAATAATGTATACGATGCGGTGTAAAAGAATGTTGGTGGTCACTAAGTGAAGTACTCAATTATTATTCCTGTTTACAATGCCGAGGGGACGCTGCGGCGCTGTCTGGACAGCCTTGTGAAGCAGACGTTTTCGGATTATGAGCTGCTGCTCATCAATGACGGCTCCACCGATGGCAGCGATGCAATCTGCCGTGAATACGCCGGTACATATTCTTGTGTCCGGTATTTTGCAAAGGAAAACGGCGGCGTGTCTTCGGCGCGAAACCTGGGACTTGAGCAAGCGGAAGGTGAATATATCCTGTTTGCGGACAGCGATGACTATGTGTCGGAAGATTACTTTGCCGCGATTGATCAAGCTCTGACTCAGTCCCGTCCTGACCTTTTGCTGTTTGGATACCGCAACTTCGGCGGCTTGTCCACAGAATGGGATACGGGCGAGTTTTATGAAGATGCAGAGACCGGCGTTGCAGAACGGGCCGCTTCCGCCGTGTGGCAGTATCTCTTCAGCTCACTTTGGAGCAAGGCGTTCAAAAGACAGATTATCGAACGCGGCAATATTCGTTTTGCAGACGATTTGGCAATAGGAGAGGACTTAGCATTTATTTTCAGCTATGCCATGCACATTCGCTCGATCGCGTCCATAAGCGATAAACTGTACAACGTGGATGTCAGCTACGGGAACTCCCTATCCCGCAAGACCCGCTCCTATCTGACGGAGCAGCTGATGGAAGTCAACCGCCGGATGTATGCTGCCTATCGTGTTACAGAGCATTCGCCGGAGGCGGCGCGATATTATGAGGCGGCGCTGTCCTGGATGACCTACCGCAGCGTCTATTCCAGCTGCAAGGAGCTGCTGAAGTTTGACTATTCGGCCAAACAGCGGCGGCAGGAAATCCGGAAGATCTGCAAGCTGTACCGCGCGGAAGAAATTAAACCCGTTGGCTGGAAATGCCGGATCATTGCCATGCCAGTGCAACTGGGATGGAGCTGGGCAATAGATCGATTGATATGTAATAAAGCAAAATGAGAGAAATTCGCTATGGAAAAGATCAAAGTGCTTCTGGTCGCCGCGTCGCTTCGCATTGGCGGAGCGGAAAAAGTTGCGGCGGATATCGGGCTTCGCGCTGACCCACAAAAGTACATCGTTCATTACGTTGTGTTCGGTGATGAAATCGGTGCATATGAGCCGGAGTTAGAAGCATGCGGCTGCAAAATATTCCACCTTCCTTCGCCATCCGATAGCTACCGTGCTTACCTGAGCGGCTTGAAAAGGCTGATCCACACATATCACTATGATGCGATCCACGCTCACACCATGTTCAATATCGGCTGGGCAATGCTTGCCGGAAAGCTGCATGGCGTGCCTGTGCGCGTCGCTCATGCACACTCAGCATTGGAAGAACACCGCAGCTTGAAAGCGCGCCTGTACGAAGCGGTTATGCGGTTTCTGATCCTTACCTGTGCTACCGATTACATCGCCTGCGGTGTGAAAGCCGGACAGCGGTTATACGGCAGGAAAGTATTTGAGAAAAAAGGAACCCTGATCCTGAACGGGATCGATACGCAAGGTTTTGCGTTTGATGAGCAGCGGCGTAATACGTTCCGAAAAGAGCTTGGCTTGGATGACAAGTTCATCATTGGTCATGCTGGGCACCTTGCCGCGGTCAAAAATCAGTCGTTCCTGCTGGGCTTAATGTCAGAAATCCTGAAAAGGAAACCGCAAGCATATCTCCTGCTGTTGGGCGAGGGCGAGGATCGCCCTGTTCTGGAGCAGATAATCCACGAGCTGCACTTGGAAGGCCACGTCCGCATGACAGGAAACGTGCGCAATGTGCCAGATTACCTGAACGCGATGGACGTTTTCGCTTTCCCTTCGCTTTATGAAGGGATGCCTCTGTCCATCATTGAGGTGCAGTCCAACGGACTGCCTTGTGTGATATCCGATCAGGTGCCAAAGGACGTATTTCTGACAGATCTGCTCCGACCGCTGCCGCTGAACGACCGAACGGCGTGGGTGGACGCAATCTGTGGTGCGAAACGAGAAGCGCCCGAGAAATATGCCGCACAAATGCGGCAGTCCGGATTTGATACAGACGCAGCAATGCAAAAAGTTTATGCGATCTACGAGAAAGGGCGGCAATGTGATTAACATTCTTTTCTTCATCGAATCTCTCTCTGGCGGCGGAGCAGAAAAGGTTCTGCGGAATCTCGTGAATGCCATAGATCAAGGCAAATTTGACATTGCAGTGCAGACGCTCTACCGCGAGGATGCGGAAAAGTACCTCGCGCCGGGCGTTCACTATAAATATTGCTATTCGGCAAAAGGCCGCTTTGGAGATTTGCGTATGCGCGCGGAGGCGGCATTGGGGCTCACATATCCGCTGCACATAAAAGGCGATTACGACATCGAAGCGGCGTACCTTGAGTGCGGCGCGACGAAAATTATTGCCGGTTCGACGAACAAAAAGGCACTGAAATTGGCATGGGTACATTCTGATCTGCAAAACTGGGCAAATCCGGATGATTTCGCAGCAGCGACAAAAAAGTATTACGCACGCTATGATCTTGCCGTGTGTGTTTCTGAAAATGTCCGAAAAAGCTTTGAAAAACTGTATGGCGATACGGTTCCAGCAGCCACGGTGTACAACACGATAGATGACAGCGAGATACTGAAAAAATCCGCTGAGGTACTGCCGCCGGATGTATCCAAGAGGAAGTTGACCATTGCAACCGTAGGCAGATTGTCCGCACCGAAGCATTTCATCCGCGCGCTGACTGCGCACAAGCGCATGCTGGAGGATGGCCTTGACCATGACTTGTGGATCATCGGAGAGGGCGAGGAACGCTCTCGACTGGAAGCGTATATTCAGGAGAACCATTTGGAAGTATCGGCAAAACTGCTGGGTTTCCGTGAGAATCCGTATGACCTGATGCAGGCAGCCGACCTGCTGGTATGCTCGTCTATATTTGAGGGTTTCAGCACCTTTGTCACGGAAGGTTTGATTTTGGGAAAACCCATCGTCACCACCAACGTTTCTGGTATGCAGGAACTGCTAGGCGACAGCGAATATGGGCTTATCACAGCGAATGATGATGACGCATTCTATGAAGGTGTCAAGCGGATGCTTACCGAGCCGGGACTGCTGGAGCACTACGCAGAGCAGGCTAGGATTCGTGGCAGGGATTTCAAGCGCGAGAAACTGGCGAAGGATACGGAAGCGTTTTTTGAGAGAGAACTACAGAAGAAACGAGGAAAGTAAATGGGCGTAAGGGTCTATTACTATATAGTCGCGGCGGTGCTTGGCTTTGCTGTCTTGCTCCCGCAGCACGGCAGACAAAAGAAAATATATATCGCACTCATGGCCATCCTGCACACTTTTGTCTGCGGCTGGAGATATATGTACTTGACGGGTGACCTGCGGAAATACGCCTGGGGCTACTATACTATTGCGGAATCTGGCTGGTTTAGCGAAGAAGTTTTTCAAGAAGGACGCAATTTTGGCTTTTTCTGGCTGCAAAAGTTGTTTTCTTCGCTGACGAACGGCGATTTCCAGATTTTTCTCATTTTTATCGCAATTGTGACAGAGATTGCCGTTGCGGTTATTATCTATCGCTACTCCCCAGCACCTTGGTTAAGTTATCTGCTATGGGATTGTTTCGGCTTTTACATCTTTGGTTTCAGCGCAATTAAGCAGGCATTAGCTATGGGCTTGTTGATGTTTGCGTTTACCGGCATCATGGAGGAACGCCCGAGAAGATTTTTCCTTTTGACAGTGCTGGCAGGGTGTATTCATACGCCTGCACTCGTTTTCCTGCCAGCTTACTGGTTTGCTAAAAGTAAGTTAAATATACACAAACTGCTGATCTATATTGCGAGTGCCGGACTTATTTTCTTGTTCCGCACACAAATCGTTACTTTTGTCAGCGAATTTTATTATGAAGAAGCCTCCTATATGGTCAACGAGCGACTTGGTGGCCGATTTATAATGATCGTTGCTCTCCTAATTGCAGGAGTTGCGCTTCGGGGCTTTTCAGGCAAGAACTTCTCAAAGCTGTTCAACCTAATGGTTGTTGCCGCAATATTGCAGATGTTCTCAGGATTCGACAATGTGTTCACACGCCTGACAGACTACTACTTTCAGTTTCTGGTTCTTTACTTGCCTATGATGTTTTACCCAGAATGCGATGAAAGACTGAATAACGGCTATCAAATCCGACACTTAGCATTGACACATCAGCAGCGCAGCGCAGCAATACTCTGCGTAGTTCTGCTTGCTGGGGTGTACTACTATACGACAAACTTGAATATCACAATTACCAATGCGATTGACGATTACCTGAACTATCGTTTCAGTTGGGAGGTGCCAGTGAAATGATATTCAGTGTTGTTATTCCCTGCTATAACTGCGTGAAAACGCTGGAGGCCACGGTGAACAGCATTCGAGCCTGCGGCCTGACAGACTACGAAATTCTGCTCGTCGATGACGGCTCTTCGGATGGCACAGCAAAACTATGCGACACGCTGTGTGTCCGATATCCGGAACTTCGGTGTGTCCATCAGAAAAATGCAGGTGTTTCCGCTGCACGCAATCGTGGCATTAACGAGGCGCGGGGGGAGTATCTCTGGTTTGTAGATGCGGATGATACAGTGGATGCCGGAGCACTGTCTCGCGCGGCGGATACGATTGCCCGGCAGCAACCGGATATGCTGCTATTTGGTATGAGCTTTGACTATTACCATCATGGTAAATTGTACCGAAGGGACGAGCTGATTCCACCTTGTGCAGGTAGCCTGTCATTGGAACAGTTAAAGGATAGCTTTCAGGAGTTTTATGATTGTAACGCGTTGACGCCCGTCTGGAATAAATTCTATCGACGAAAACTCCTGTTGAATTCCGGCGTGCGCTTCCACGTAGATATGATTCTGATGGAGGACTTTCTGTTTGTGCTGGAGCTGCTGCCGTATTGCAAGAACATTTACTCTTTGCCGGAGGCAATTTACCGCTACCGTCAGGCAGAGGATGAAAAGGGTGCCTATCGACGATTGCAGAGAATTTCTGATTTGGCCGGGTATATGCAGCCGTTTGAAGCTGGTTTGGACACACTCGGTATTTCCGCGCAAGAAGCCGAGAACCTCTACGAAATGCTATTGCGGCAAAAACTCTATTATGCGCCGCTGTGTCAAATTCGCAGGGTTCTTGCGGAGCAAAAACAAAGTAAATACGCTTTTTTAGAGATGGGAAGCCCGTTGGGAATCTATCTTTGCAATCGAAAAACGCAACTACGGCACAGGGTTGCCGTCGCTGTCAAAAGTAGCTGCCTGTATCAAAAACATAAAACATGAGGTGAGGCTAGCGCAATGATTAGGCGTTTGACATACATTGATACTACACGTGCGATTTTGATCACGTTGGTGGTACTGGGGCATGTTTTGAACTACGCCAATCCGCAGTACAATATCATCCCGTACACCCTGGCGCAGGAATTTATAAACGCCTTTCATATGCCTGCGTTCTTCCTGCTGTCCGGACTGCTGACCGACGGCGAAAAGTGGCGCAGCCGCCCTATAGGCGCGTATTTTGTCCATAAGGCAAGAACACTTCTGATTCCGTACCTGTTTTTTGAGTGCCTTGCTCTCCTCTACAAGCATTTCGTACTGCATTCTGTTTCTTTTGCAGAGGGGCTCCGTCTGATGCTGACCATGCGCTGCAATGTTAGTGCGGACTGGTTTTTGCCAGCGATGTTTCTGGCGTGTGTACTTTACTATCTGTACATTCGCTTCCCGCGCAAGATCGCGTGGGGCGTGGGAGGTACGGTGCTGCTACTGGGGCTTCGGTTTTTAATGTCCGCAAAAGGGGGACATTTGCAAGCGCTATTGTTCCGCGGTATTTTGGGCTTTGTCTTCATGCTGGCCGGAAACCTGTTGAAAAAGCCGCTGACGGAATTTAAATGGTGGAGAATTGTCATTGCTTTTCTGATAACGATGGTCACATCGGCAATTTACCTGAAATTCTCGCTGGGAAATAGCTTTTATGATGCTGTTTTGCGTACGCCGGTGCTGTATCTTATCAGCGGCGTGTGCGGACTGTATTTTGTGATGGGCATTGCCCATTTGATCCCGTGGAAATGGCCCAGCCGGATCGGCGAAAACGCCCTGACCGTCATGGGTACGCACCAGCTCGTGCTGTACACCATCCCCGGAAACAGCAGCCCCCTCTGGGTAATTGGCGTTTTCCTCCTGATCGCCGCAGTGGAAGCGGCGCTGATCCTCATCATCAACCGCGTCTGCCCTGCGCTCGTGGGCAGACCGAGAAAGGAACGAACCCATGCCTGAACAGACCAAACGGCAGACGGAGCTGGATATCCTGCGGCTGGCCGCAATGCTGGCCGTGATCGCCATGCACAGCGGGGGAGGCACGGGCGTGCAGATCTTCGGCCGTGCCATTTCGAACCATGCGTTTGTTGCATTGATCGTCTGGTGTGTTCCGGTGTTCTTCATGATCTCCGGCCGGTTCTTTCTGGATCCGCAGAGGGACGTGACGCTGCGGCGGGTGCTGACAAAGTATGTGCCGCACATCGTGACGGCGTTCTTGTCCTGGTCGGCGGTCTATACGGTCTATTACATACGCTCCGGCGGGTATGCGGGGCTGAACGCTTTCGGCATTCTGGCGCAGTTCATCGAGGGACCGTATCATTTCTGGTATCTGTATACGCTTGTGGGGCTGTATCTGCTGACGCCGTTTCTGCGGAAGATCGCGGAGGACGACAGGCTCCTGCGCTATTTTCTGCTCCTGTTCGGCGTGATGAACCTTGTGACGCAGTATCTGGTCTATCTGCCGCATGTGGGGCCGGTCCTGCAGGACTTCTTTGACTGGCTGCATCTGGAGGCGGTCACGGGCTATGTCGGCTATTTCATGCTGGGCTACTTCCTGTGGCACAGCAAAGACCGCATCTCCGGGCGGCTGGAAGCGGCCGTTTACGCGCTGGGGATGGCGTCCCTGCTCGGAACGGCTGTCACGGAAGCGCTGATCGCACCGGCGCTGCAGGAAGCAGACTTTGTCAAGCAGTATATGAAGCCGAACGTCGTGCTTTTTTCTGCGGCAATTTTCCTGTTTTTCCTCAGGCGGGTCGCAAAAATCCGCTTTTCCGAACGGACAGCGCGCGTGTTCCGCACTCTGACGGAGCTGGGTTTCGGCGTGTACTGCATCCACGCGCTCGTCAACGAGCTGCTGCCGACGCCGGGCGCGCTGCGGCTTATCCGCGTGCCGTGCATTTATCTGGTCAGCCTGCTGGCGGCGTGGCTGCTGCGGAAGATCCCGTATATCGGGAAAAAGATCACATAAGGAGCAAGCTATGGATATCGATTTTGTTGTGCTCTGGGTGGACGGGAGCGATGCGGCGTGGCAGGCGGAGAAGGCCCGGTACCAGGGCCGGACGCTGGATGACAGCAACACGCCGAACCGCTTCAGGGACTGGGGGCTGATGCCTTATTGGTTCCGTGCGGTGGAGAAGTTCACCCCGTGGGTGCGGAAAATCCACTTTGTTACCTGTGGGCATGTCCCGGCGTTTCTTAATCTGGCGCATCCGAAGTTGCACCATGTGAAGCATGAAGGTTTTCTCCCGCCGGAGGTACTGCCGACCTTCAGCTCTCATGCCATCGAGATGAACCTACACCGCATTCCGGGGCTGTCGGAGCATTTTGTTTACTTCAACGACGATATGTTTTTGATTCGTCCGGTTCCGGAGACTGCGTTTTTCCGAGATGGCCTGCCTTGCACCTATGGCGGGGAATATCCCATTGAGTTGGTGGGAGAGATCGGCATCTGGCAGCACGCGGCGGTGAATGATCTCGGTGTGATCAACGCGCACTTCAACAAGCGCACGCAGGTAAAGAAATACGGTGGAAAATATGCCAATCGCGCCTACCGCTGGCAGGACAACCTTCGCACCAAGGCGGTGGAAAAGCTGTTTCCCAACTATTTCACCGGCTTTAAAAACCTGCATGCCCCAGCGGCGTATACAAAGAGCGCCTTTGCCGCCGTCTGGGACGCGGAACCAGAACTGCTGGCGCGGACAACCTCGCACCGCTTCCGCAGTGCAGAGGATCTGAATCAGTGGGTGTGCCTGTGGTGGCAGGTAGCCAGCGGACAGTTTGCACCATTCAACACGGATAATGTTGTGTCCTGCGCTGACGGGGACACCGTGGACGAGCTGTGCCGGATCATTCGGGAGCAGTGCCACGACATGCTTTGCATCAACGACCCGGAGAAGCCAGTGGATTTTGAGGTACTGTCGGCGCAGCTGCGCTGCGCATTCGAGATGATCCTGCCGGAGAAGAGCGAGTTTGAGAGATGAAAACGAAGCTCATTTTTATTACCGAAGCGCTGTGGATTGGTGGGATCGAGACGGCGCTTGTGAATCTGCTGAACCGGCTCGATTACGATCGGTACGACGTGACCTGCCTGATCCTGCGGGATTGTCAGGAAATGGCGTACCGCATCACACCGCAAAGCCGCCTGATTGTCTCCGACCGACAGCATGCGGTGACATTTCGAGAAGGCTACCGTTATAAACGGATGTATAACCTCATGGAGGAGCCACAGCGCGCTTCAAAGCTCCGCCGCCTGATCTGGCGCATCCTGTGTCTTGTACTGCGTGCACCGGAAGCAAGGCGGTATGCTGCCTATGTAAAGAAGCAGTTGGGCGGAGAGCATTTTGATACGGCGGTGATCTACAGCGATCGGTCAGCGGAAACTGCTGTCCGAGCAGTTTCCGCTGACCGCTTCCTGATGTTTTATCATCACGGCGCGATGCGGAAGGAATATCATGATGAGCTGGGGTATCGCCAGGCGGAAAAGGTAATTGCTGTCTCAGAAGCGTTGGCGGAGAAGCTAAAGGCGTATCGTCCGTGTTACGCCGGGAAAATCATTGCGGTAAACAATCTGATTGACGTGTCAGGTGTGCGGACAAAGAGCATGGCAATGCCGGATATAGTTTTCCCAAAAGATTGCTTCAACATTGTTTCCTGCGGGCGGCTCGCGCCCGCCAAAGGCATGGACCTTGCCATTGCTGCCTGCGCAAAGCTGGTGCAGGATGGCCTGACCGATATCCACTGGTGGATCGTCGGCGGCGGGCCGGAAGAAGCTTCCTTGCGGGCGCAGCTCCATACGCTTAGAATGGATCGATATGTGACACTGCTGGGAATGCAGGACAATCCCTATCCCTATATTCGACAAGCAGATTTGTATGTGCAGCCCAGCCGGTTTGAAGGCCACTGCGTCACGGTGTTAGAAGCGCGGCTGCTGGCTGTGCCCATTCTGGCAACACAAAATGCTGCCAAAGAACAACTCGAAGATGGGAAAACGGGCCGACTCTGCAAGCTAGATGCGGCGTCGATTGCCGACGCGGCAGCCGAGCTTTATCGCACGCCTGATCTGCGTCAAGCTCTCCGCGAGGCGCTGCGCTGCCACGATTTTGAGCATGACAACGCCCTTATTATGCAAAAACTGTATGCCCTGCTGTAGCAGAAGGAGACTCTATGGAAAAGCAAACATTTACCACAGTCATCAAGCCGAAGAGCGGCTGGTTTGACCTGCACCTAAAAGAGGTCTTCGCTTACCGTGATTTGATTTACCTCTTTGTTAAGCGCAACTTTGTGTCAAAATATAAGCAGACAGTCCTCGGTCCGGCATGGGCGGTCATACAGCCGTTGCTGACGACGGTAGTGTTTACGTTGGTGTTCGGCAACATCGCGGGGCTGTCACCGGACGGCGTGCCGCCGTTTATCTTCTACCTTTCGGGTACTGTGCTATGGACCTATTTTGCCGGCTGCCTAACGCAGACGGCAAATACGTTTGTCGCCAACAGCGCGACGATGGGAAAGGTTTATTTCCCTCGTCTTGTTATGCCGATTTCCACGGTGTTTTCGGAACTCATCAGCTTTGCCATTCAGTATGGCTTTCTGCTGATCTTTCTGGTTTATTACACCGTCACAAAGCAGGGCGTGCATCCGAATCTCTGGATGCTCATGACCCCGCTCATCATCTTGCAGTTGGCGATGCTGAGCCTTGGCTGTGGCATCATCATTTCCGCGCTGACTACGAAATACCGCGACCTTGCCATGCTGGTCGGCTTCGGCGTACAGCTATGGATGTATGGCTCACCAATTGCCTATGATATGTTCCGGTTTGGTGCCTTTGCACCTGGCGGAAAATGGCATGCGCTTTATATGTGCAACCCGATTTCCCCCATCGTTAACCTGTTCCGCTATGCCTATTTAGGTACAGGCGCGATGGAGTGGAGCTATTATCTCATCGGCTGGGGTACCACCTTGGGATTCCTGTTTCTTGGTGTAGTGCTGTTCAGCCGCGTGGAAAAAACGTTTATGGATACAGTCTGAGGAAGTAAAATGGACGAAATTGCAATCAAAATCGAACATGTCTCCAAGGAATACCGCCTTGGTGCCATCGGCGGCGGTACGCTGCGCGGCGATCTTCAAAGCTGGATGGCCCGCCTGAAGGGCAAGGAAGACCCCAACAGCAAGATCGGCTCCGACGCAGCAACGCACATGGGTGAGAAATTTCTTGCACTGGACGATGTATCCTTCGAGGTAAAGAAGGGCGAAGCGCTTGGCATCATCGGCCATAACGGTGCCGGTAAGTCCACGCTTCTGAAGCTTCTATCCCGCGTCACCGCGCCGACCAAGGGGACGATCAGCTATAACGGCCGCGTTGCCTCTATGCTGGAGGTTGGTACGGGCTTTCATCCGGAACTGACGGGCCGAGAGAATGTCTATATGAATGGCGCGATTCTCGGTATGACGAGGGCAGAGATCGACCGCAAATTCGACCAGATCGTTGAGTTTGCGGAGATGGAAAAGTTTATCGACACGCCGGTGAAGCGTTACTCCAGCGGCATGTATGTCAAACTGGCCTTCGCCGTTGCCGCACATCTCGATAGTGAGATCATGGTCATGGATGAGGTTCTCGCCGTGGGAGACATGAAGTTCCAGCAGAAGTGCCTCGGCAAAATGGGCGATGCTGCCAATTCTGAAGGCCGCACTGTGCTCTATGTCAGCCATAATATGAACACCATCCGCCAGCTTTGCACAAGGTGCATCGTGTTGGATCACGGAAGGCTGATCTTCGACGGGGATGTGGAGAGGGCAATTGAAATATATGAGGATGTCAAATCTGATAATCTTTCGTTTATTGACTATTCCGCCTATGAGCGTCCACATTGGCTTGTGACCGATAGCATTCGGCTACAGATAGCGGAATACTGCAATTACCAAGGCAACCGTTGCACGGACTGCAATTTCAAAAACAATTATTTAATTATCAAGATAGTTACAAGACGCAAAAAATGCTTGAACAATGTCGGGTTTAGAATGGAAATCAAAACAATAGCAGGAACGATTGTGGGCACAACAATACTTAAAGAGCTGCCTATTGATAATAATTTGGAGTTGCAAAGCTTTGTCCTCAAATTTGATATTAGCAATTTGTTGCCAGGAGACTATTCTTCAAATTTTGTGCTTTTTTCAAGAAATGAATTTGGTACATGTCAAAACATGGATTGGGTGACGGGCCTTGGATTTAAAAAAATAGCTTCCGAAAGGCCTGATATTGATTGGGATTATGCTCACTGGGGGAGCATTCAGTTGAACAGTCCTGAAATATTACAGATATAGGGTAGGTAGCAATTATGACCCACGGCTTTATTACCATCGCCACGGGCGATGCGCAATATTACAAAATAGCAGTGAATCTACTGCACTCGTACCGCTGGTTTTCCAAGGCGCCGGTTCCGTTTGCTATTTTGGCGGATCAGGAAAACGAATATACGGCGGAGTTTGACGATGTGCGACTTTTCCCGGGAGCGCACCGCAATTATCTGGACAAGCTGGAGATGTTCGCACTTTTGCCCTATGATGTAAATATTTTCATTGATGCAGACTGTCTGGCTTACGGCGACCTGAACTGGCTATTCGACCTGTTTCAGAACGCGGACGACTTTTCCTGCTTTGGCCGCGTCCTTCCGTTGGATGATATGACCGGCTGGTTTGAATATAAAAATCTGGGTGAGCTACAGGAAAAAGTCTCCTATGTGGTGGGTCTCCACGGTGGCATCTATTACATGCGGAAAACAAGTCAGTGCAGGGATGTGCTGAAAACGGCGCAGGAATTGGTTCCGCACTACACGAAGTATCGATTCAAAGGAAAATTTGCAACGCCGGGAGATGAACCGCTGGTTGCCCTTAGTATGGCTTTGAACGGATGCAGGCCGATTTCTCATGATTTGCGTGGAATTCTTTGCTATTGGGAGCATCTTGGCAAAATGCAACTGGATTTGCCCAAGGGCATTGCGCTGGCAAGGGATATTGGACTGAAAACCGATCTTCTGCACTGGGGAACGCGGTATACGAGAACGCCCCTCTACCGTAAACAGGTGAATGACCTGCATACGTTGGAGCGGGGTGGCTCCAGAATGGTGCTTTTCCTGCACACGGTGCAGTATGGCACGGCCGAGGCGCGTGACCGCGCAGTGCGCTTTGCCCAACGCGGCTGGAATAAGCTTGGTCGTATGCTTCATATCAAATGAAACGAAAAAAACACTTAGTAAAGATCACTGCCGCTACGGTAATCTGCCTCACCGCTTTTCTTGCGGTTCTTTTCGGCAACGCCCATATCAGCACTGCATCCTATTCCGTCGCCCTGCAAAATCTTGGCAGCTCTGTTCGCGTCATTCTTCTCTCCGATCTGCACGGCAAGTCCTTTGGCAGAGAGAACTCCCGCCTGATTGCAAAGATACAAGAACAATCTCCGGACGCAATCTTCCTCGATGGCGACATGATCGACCGCAGTGCGGATCCAACGGATGTACAGGAACTGCTACGGCTGATAGAGAGACTTCATGAAATCGCACCGGTGTATTTTGCCCTTGGCAACCATGAACTGGAATATATGCAAACCGACACCTCACTCCTTACGCAGGTAACAGAAGCGGGTGCTGTCATCGTCAATGACAGCTATGTGGACGTGACCATAGCCGGTCAGCCGCTGCGCATTGGCGGCACCATGGGACACGCCTTTTATTTTGGCCGCAGCGAGGAGGAGTTTTCTTCCTCACCGGAGTATCAGTTTCTCAAGGCATTTGAGGACACCGATGTGCCGAAAATCTGCCTTGCTCATATGCCGGACACGTTTATTTTCAACGGTGCATACAACTTGTGGAATGTCGATCTCATTCTCAGCGGGCATACCCACGGCGGGCTGATCAGGCTGCCCTTCATCGGCGGACTGTATGCTCCCATGCAGGGTTGGTTTCCGGAATACGACCAAGGATATTTCCGCCTTGGAGAACATATGCAGATGGTCATTACCTCCGGTCTCGCGGGCCACGGCATGATTCCGCGTATCAATAACCCGCCGGAGATCGTCGTGATCGACCTTGTGCCGGAAACCACCCAAGAAAGGTAACATTTATGTTAGATACTCAGTTCCCGCTCCTCCTACACAGCTTCGTACAGGATACCCCGCCGGAGCCGGATGGACTCTGGAATATCCCGCATCTGTGGCGGACGGCGGCAGAGCAGAATCTCCTGCCGGTCCTGGCGTATGAAAACAAACGCTGGAAGCTCTTTGACGACCCAAATGTCTGCCGCCAGCTCGATGGGCTGCTGTACGGCACGGTTGCAACGAATCTCAACCGCTGCGTGGACTTCGAGACCTTGTCGGCAAGCTTTACGGAGCATGGCATCGCCCATATGCCGGTGAAAGGCTATTATCTCCGCAAACTGTATCCTACACCGGAGCTTCGCACCTTTGGCGATATCGACCTGCTCATTCATCCAGAGGATCGGCAGAAGGTGCATGAGTTGATGCTGTCGTTAGGTTATACTGTGAAGCAGGATTGGGAACCGACGTATTCCTACATAAAAGATGCGGAATATTACGAAATTCACACCAATCTCATGGACGGTAATCTGGACGGCAGGACTGATTTGCAGGCATACTTTGATGCCGCGTGGGCGCATGCTGAACCGGATGACGGGCTTCGGTTCCGTCCGAAGGATGATTTTCACTTTATCTACACGGTCTGCCACCTGGCCAAGCACCTGTACGGCGGTGGTGCGGGACTGCGGATGTATCTGGATGTTGCGCTGTATGTAAAGCATAAGGACGACAGTCTGCATTGGCAAGCCATCGCGGGAGAGTTCGCTGCACTACATTTGGAGGAATTCTTCTATACGGTGATGAACGCCTGCCGCGTATGGTTCGGAACGAAGACAATTTGCCCCTTGCCAGAACCAGACACAGAAGCGTTGGACAGGCTGCTGTCTTACACACTGGATTCCGATCTGTTCGGGCATTCCCGCGATCATGCCGTCATCGAACTGCGCAACGAAAAGGACAAATCACCGTCGCGGAGCCGTGTCCTGCGGAAGATGCTGTTTCCTCCGGCGTCGGAGATTGAATCGCGTTATACATTTCTGCGGAACCGCCACTGGCTCCTGCCGCTGGCATGGCTCGTGCGGCTGTTTGCCAATCTGCGCCTGATTCCGAGCCGGATTTGCCAGATGAAGCAGGTCACGAAAACGGATAAAGCCAGCGTAGAAACCTATGACGGATTTATGCGCCGGATCGGACTGTGATATTATGGATTAAATTCAGGCAAAAAGAAAACGGGCGGAAGGGATTGCTCCCTTCCGCCCGCGGCTTACCGCTCCATGCCCGCGGCACGCTGCTTTTTCGCCTGCTGCACGGCCTTTTCGGCGCTGCGGCGGCGGTTGAAGAGCAGCAGATCCCGCGTGTTCTCATAAAGATCGCCCTTGCCGGACTCGAACACGGCAACCATGTATTTCTTCGTCTTATACTTGACGTAAATTTCCTTCAGCCCCTCCCGCAGGACGGGGTCAATTTTTTCTGCATTCGTCAGCCAGATTTCAACAAGCTTCTGATCGTCCCTGACGTTCATCTCCAAATAGAACCGACCTCCTTCAACATCCTTAGTTTCCTCATCTTTCCTGCGGCTTATGCGCGGCCACCTGCTTCGCCGCCTGCAAAATCTCCGGAGGCAAGACGTCCACCATGCGGTGCAGTTCGTCCAGCTCCCGGAGCTTTTCGTTGATTTCCAGTTTTTTCAGGACGCTTTCCTTGGAGGCAGCGCCCAGCTGCTTTTCGAGCGCCGCGTTCTCGGCGGTCAGCGCCTTGTAGGCCGCGTCATACTTTTTGAGCTTCGTCCGCAGGGCTTCCGCGCCGGGAACGTATTTGCCCAGCAGCGCTTCCAGCTCGTCCAGCTTGGCCTTTTTGTTGAACGGATTGGTGTCGTTCAGAATCGTCATGATCTGCTCCTTCATTCGGTTCAGGTGGACAGCCTCCTTGAACAGCCGCGGTGGGATATGGTCGCGTCCGGTTTCGCTGGCGCTCTCGCCGCGTTCCAGATCGGGGTATTTTTTGACCATGTGCTCCCAGAACCTGTCCTGCCACTGCGTCAGCTTCTTCTTGTTGCCGACGATCTCCTTGGCGCTGAGCCGCCCGTCCGCTGTCAGCGGGACAAAGGAAAGGTGCATATGAGGCGTTTTCTCGTCCATATGCACCACGGCGGAGATGATGGTTTTCGGGTCCTGGTGTTCCCGGATGAAATTCAGCGCCTCGGTGAAATAGGCTTTGACCTCACTTTTCTTCTTACCCTTGAAAAACTCCGGGCTGGCCGTTACCAGCGCCTCCACCACGCGCACGCTATCGGAGCGAGTACGGCAGCCTGCCTCCGCGATCTGCTTTTCCGCCTCGGCGCGGTATTTGCGCTGGGGCGTCACCAGATGAAAATTGAGGTGGCTGCGGGACGTGTCCACGTCTGGATTGCTGGCGTATTTCTCCTTGGTGCGCTCGTTGTGAGACTCGATATGCCCGATTTCCGGCCCCTTGTACTTGGCAAAGCGGAGAATCGCAAACTGTGCTTTCATCGGCGCGCCCCTCGCTTCATCCACACGATGTCGCAGTCCAGCACGTCGGCCAGCTCTACGACTTCTTTATAGCGGATGCTCTCCCTTTGCAGCTTTGCGGACAGATTGGAGACGCTGTCGCTCCAATCGTATTCGTCAGCCAGCCGGTCAACCACCTCCTGCATGGTAAAACCGGCGCGGACGATCTGCGCCTTGATCTCATTTCTGATGCTCATAAAAACCTCCCAAATTTTCGTGATGAAAACAGCGAAGCGGGTTTCTGTTTCCGAAAACCTGCTTCGCTGTTTGGCGTAATATTCTGTTTTTCCGAAATCCGCTGGAAACGTGGCGGTCGATGCCTTCTTCATAAGCGAGGGGTATCGACTTTCCGAAACCGCGTGACTTCGCAGAGTTCCGTGCAGCCCCACGCGCATCCGTGAAGCCGGTGCGCAGTTCCGAGCAGCGCGGTTTCGCAAAATTCTTTCGCCGCCGTGCAAATTTCTTTCCGGTTTTCACCTGCTTTGCAGATACCCCTTCCGTTTCAGCTCCGCCAGATCGGCGGTTACGTCCTCCTTCACGGCTGAACTTGAAAACATCTATCCCATCCATCCCATCCATCCCATCCATCCGGGGGGTTGGGGATGCTTGGGATGGATGGGATGGAGAAATATGAGTCTGATCTCATACAACCGGCGGCGCGACCAGCGCCTCGATGCCCCAGAAGCCGTTGACCCGCTTGCCGAGGGCATTCTGGATGTGGTTGTCATGCTCCAAGCCGAACTCGTCGGCGTGCTTTTTGAGGGTCATACTCACCGTCCGCGCGGAGCGCGGCTTGTAGGCGTTGTCGCTGCACCACATAGTATAGATACCGTACAGCGCGGCGGACGGGATGGCGCTGTCGGCCTTCAGACGGATGTAGCCCTCAGAGCGGAGGAACAGCAGCACGTTGTCGGCCTCGCGGTTTGCTTTCGTCTGCGAGCTTTCCGTGAAGCGGAAGTTATTGGCCTGCAAGCGCCGCAGGCCTTCGAGACACCAGAGAAAGATGCCCTCGATCTCGCCGCAGAGCTTGTCCGCGAGAAAGGGATCATCCTCCCTGAGCTGTCGGTTTCGCGCCTCCATCCGCATGAGCCGATCGTCCTTCTGCAAGTCGGCCACCACCTCGGCCCGCTCCTTCGGCGTGCCGCAAGTCAGAATGTCCAGCATATTCTCGATGCGCTCCAGCATATGGCAGGCCTCCGCATAGCGCGGGTCGATGGCGTCCTCCGGCGATTGCGGGGCACAATTCGTCTTCCAATCCTGCAAGATGCGCAGGTAATCCCCCAGCACGCGGAAGCAGCGCCGTTCGGCTTCTGCCTGCGATGCTCCCCGCTGTAGCCTTGCGAGAATGGACGGCTTTTGCCCGGCGATGCCGAAGTCCGCCGCCAGCTTCTTCGACGCGTCATAGCCGCTCAGGCCGAACAGCCTTGCCGCAAGGTCGATCACATCGCCGTGCGCTCCGCAGCCGAAGCAGTAGAAGTAATCCTCGTTCAGCTTCATGCTGGGCGTCCGGTCGGCGTGGAAGGGGCAGCAGGTCATGCTGCCTTGCTGGATCGGCAGCTCGTACCGCTCCGCCGCCATGCGCGGATGAACGGCGGCCTTCACGGTTTCAAATAGGTTCATAGGCAATTTCTCCTTTCAGATTTTCTGACAAGTTTTCCTTGTCACCTGAATATACGGAGAAAAGGTCTTAGACCGACGAAATCAGGTGCATGTTCAAGAAAACAAAAAAGTCCTCCTGAAATCTTGCAGAAATGTAAGCAGGAGGGCGAGTGGCAGAACGCGCTACGTTGTCATTTTCCTTGTCAATTTCATCATTTGCGCAGAAATGATGAAATTGAACGAGATATTGCGGCATGCGTATGCTATAATTGTATTAGTAAGCACGATATTGAAAAATCCTGACGGAAGAACTCACAAGAAGGAGGTACGCCATATGGACAACGAAACCGTATATCTCCCCGGAAAGATCCGCGACCGCATCCAAGACCTGATGAAGTCCCGGAAGGTCACGCAGGCAGAGCTGGCCGCGAAAATCGGCTGCTCGGAGAGTGCGCTGAGCCGCTTCATCAGCGGCAAGACGGACAAGCTAGGGGACGAGAGCATCATCCGCATCGCCCGCACGTTTGAGGTGTCCACTGACTTTCTCTTGGGCGAGGTGGACGAGCCGGATCGTAAAAACTATGACATCTCGGAGCTGGGCCTCTCCGTCGAGGCGGCGCGGAATCTCTATACGCAGAAGGTCAACCCCAAAATCGTCAGCTACCTTCTGGAAAATCCGCAGTTTGCCGACACCACATACCAGATCGCCCGGTATCTTGACAACGAACTGACCGCCGGGTTTGCCGCGCAGAACCAGCTTTATTCGATGGTTTCGTCCATGCTGGGCGCGTCGCCGCAGGCCGCGGACGAGGTCAAAAGTCTGCGGACGCCCATCGATCAGGCGGATTTGAGCTCCATTCAGAGCTCCTTTATGAAGGCTGTCCGCGCCGTGAAAAAGGAAGCTGAGGTAGAAATGCCGCCCACGCGCCAGCTCACGGCGCAGGTGATGAATAGCATCTATGCGGAACTGACCAAAGGCGGCCAAAAACTGAACCGGAAAATTACGAAGGAGCAGGTTGCGGATGCGGTAGCAGCCTCCGTTTCCCATCTGCCCGGCGTTGACACAGCACAGGTCAGGAAGTTGTTCCTTTCCATGACCGGAATGGCGGCAAGCGATGAATCCGACCAGCATGACCAATGAGCGGCTCTGCGCCTTGGCTCAGAAGGGCGACGAGGCCGCGCGGGAGCTTCTTGTGGAGAAGAATATGGGCTTCATCGTTCAGACGGCTGACCTTGTATACCGGAGCTCGTCGCTGGAGGGCAGCGACCTGAATATCGATGTGGACGATCTGGTGCAGGAGGGCAGTATTGGGCTGCTTCGTGCCGTTGACGGCTTTGATCCGGTGCGGAAGCTCAAGTTCCTGACCTATGCCGCACCGGCCATCAAGAACGCCATGCTCGATCTCGTACATACGGCGCAGATGTCCTTCGAGCATCGCATGGCGACCGCAAAGGCGAAGGACAGCGTGGAGGGTCTTGGCCTTGAGCGTGTGTACCTCGATGAGATTCTTCCCGGCGATGAGCGACTGCTGCGGATTGAGGCGATTGCCGATCCGTATGCGCTGCCTCCGGAGGAGGCCTTCATCAAAGCGGAAACCCTGTGGGAGCTTTATGCGGCGCTGGACAAGCTGAAGCCGCGGGAGCAGACGTATCTACTGTATCGCTTCGGCTTCACAGACGATATTGAGCACACGCTGATCGGCGCGGCGATTCATTTTCATCTGAGCGAGAACCGGACAAAGCTGCTGGAGGATCGGTCGCTGGATACGCTTCGGAGTGAGATGCCGTAAGAACGGGGAGCGTCGCTGCGACGGGACGAGGGCTTTTATATACCTCTGCTTCCTTTTCCGGCCAGTCGGATTTTGTTTCTCAAAAATCCTGCATTTGTGTCACCTTGATGTCACAAAATCCGCCTGTCCTCCTGCCGCGAAAAAGCGTTTGTAGCCACACTCTGCCGCACCGCAGAGTACGCCGCCAACTCCTTTCCCGCGTCAGCCGGAAGCAAAGGTATAACACACTAGACTTTGCAGAGCAAAATTGTGTGCCAACAGGGTGGCTCGCGCCCCTATTGGAAACCCAGCGGCAAAGAGATATTCCCTTTGCAATCCCTCATTTTCCTCGCAGGTGCATATACAAACTGCAAAATGCAGCTTGCAACGCCTGCTCAGAAAATGCAAAAGGAAGCCTGCACAGGTGCGTGGCACAGACTTCCTTTTGGGCGGAAGTGCAGAAGAAATAATGGACGATAGCTTCTTCTGCATTCCCGCAGCCCACGCGGCGGGGACGAAGGGAGACAAATTGGAACAGGAGGCAGAACTATGAAAAAGTCGTGGATAAAATGGGCCGTGCTGGGATTGCTTGCTGTAATCATATTTATTGTTGGAGTCCCTATCATAATCAACGAATGCTACAAAATCAACAGCGGGTATATGACGATGTGGAGCGCTGCAGATGTGCTATCTTATTATGGAACAATTTTAGGCGTACTTGTGGCTGCTGCAACAATAGCTGTGACGATCAGATTTACTCAAAAGCAGATTCAGCGGGAAAGTGTGCTTAAAACCGAAACCGAAAAATGGGCTAAGATTGAGGAAATATTTGCGACAGCACTGGATACAATCAATCCTATTCGACCATTGGTTGAAGCCATGGATACCGGCATGACAAATCCGACCGCAGCAATTATGACATACCAGAAGTATCAAATGCGCTGTAAAACTGCAATGGACAAGCTGATTGCTTTTTTAGGCGGCGCAGTTTATCCGAAGGTCAAGGGTCTGATTGACCACGTGAATGAATCAACAGAGGGATTCTCTCAAATCTGTGATAAGGAAATCGCAATTTATAAGAGCTTGCAAAACTTTTGCGCACGAAAGACCGCAGAGGATACACTGAAGATGGATGCCGAACATCCTAATTATTTTTCCGACGATACACTCCTCTCCTGCCAGAAAATTATTGACGACACAAATGGAGTGACACTTGATACACTTAGCAAAAGTATAGCCGCAGCTAATCAAGAACTAGTTTCCGAGTATGAGACCACATATAGAAATCTCCTTCAACTTAAGTGCCAGATATTTGAGACTATCGGTATAGAAATACAGGAAAAAGCAGATCGTATTTTGCGATTTGGCAAGGCTAAATAGTGAAGCACGGGATGGTTTCTCTTGAGAATCATTCCGTGCTTCTGTATAGTCGTTTAACTTGGGGCCTAACTTGTGGGGCAACTTAGGGGGTGCCCCCTAAGTTACCCCAGTCTTTTCGCCATGGCTACATCGCGCTGCCAGCCATTTCCCTCCATTCCACCCCTCCCGAATCACCACGGTCGCGCCCTCGTCCTCCGTCACTATGTACAATCCAGTCCCCAGCTTTTTGACAGATCCAGCATGGCGAAGCAGAATCTTTCCCACCGTGCCAATGTTATCTGTGACGGGTCGCCCTCGCGGATACGCAGGGTACGGCGGATCTCCTTTGGACTGACGATCCGCCCGAGGTCGTCAATGTGTCTGACGATGCCGGTTGCTTTTATATATTGCTCCTCCACTTTATGCGTTCGAAATCACATTGCTATTGTCTGCAAACAATGGGGAATTATGCGAATAGAGGGCAACAAAGCGGACGGCAGTTTGCAAATTGCACATTGTGATCCACATATGCGCATAACAGGCTGCATTTATTAGGTAAGCAGACTTCACCGGTTGACAACATCAACATTTACGGATACAATAATTCTAGCTAATCGCAAGCGGGACTATAGGAAATAGATGTATAAATCCGGCCAGCCTCTGCGGCGGCGTGTATGGCTCCAACGACCTAACGCGCCTCCATTCCTCCACCGTCACGCTGAATGCTGTCAAGGCCAGCCGCACCGGTGAAAAAAGCAGCGTTCTGAGCACGGTATTCCCCAAGCGGGAGTATCTGGAGCGCCGCTACCCGTACCTCAAAAAGCGCCCGTACCTGCTGCCGGTCGCGTGGGCGCAGCGCATCGCGCACTACGCCAGCGAAAAGCAGGCTGGCACGGACAACAGCGCTTCCGGCTCCATCAAGCTGGGAAAAGAGCGGATCGAGCTGATGAAGCGGTATGGAATTATGGACTGATAAAAAGACATTGCGGGGCGCTGCAGCGCTCCGCAAACAATTCTATCCTTGCAGTTTTGAAAGGAATTTGGACAGGAAACCGCTGTCACACAGCTTGTATTTTTGCACACCTAATGATAAAATAGTTCTAAACGATCCGGATTGCATTTTGCTGCAGCCGGCAAGGAGGGAGTCCTGTGAAAAAGAGCAGCACAGATACCTGCTGCCTGACTTTACCGTTAAAACTGGAAAAGTGGCAGGAGGACCGTCTTGCCAAGCGCTTTGAGATCGCGCGGCAGCTCTATAACACGCTGGTCCATGCAGAGCTGAAACGGCTTGCGCAGGTAAAGCAGACTGCCGAATATCGGGAGAATGAACGGAAAATACGGACATTGGACTGGAATGATCCCGGTGATCAAGCCAAACTGAAAGGCCTATACAAAGAGCGGCGAAAAAGTTTAAAAACGGCCGGGTTTACGGATTATTCCTTTACTACAGATATGGGAAAATATTACAAGCACTTCCGTGACAACATCGGCTCGAGCGTTGCCGTTCATGGGATCGCACCGCAGGTCTGGGCAGCCTTTGATAAGCTCCTGTTCAAAAAGGGCGGCAAGAAGGTACATTACAAAAAGCCCGGTGAGGTAAATTCTGTGCAGGGCTACTCCAGAACGGGAAAAAGCGGCGGCACGGAGATCATGTTCCGCGGGCCCTACATCGAGTGGAAGGGCCTGAAGCTGCCGCTGAAGCTATCGCCGGACAATGCTTACGAGACCGATATGCTGCAGCGCAGAGTAAAGCTTGTCCGATTGGTCCGCCGGCCCGGAAAGCGCAGAGACCGCTGGTATGCCCAGCTCGTTCTGGAGGGGAAGCCTGCGATCAAGGCCGATCCCGTTACCGGAAAAGCGGTTCACCCTATCGGCAGCGGCCCCGTCGGGCTGGACATCGGGCCGCAAACACTGGCGTATTCCGCCGCCGGGGCGGCCGGACTCGTCGAACTGGCAGATCGGGTACAGAACATCGAGCAGGAAAAGCGCTGCCTGCAGCGAAAAATGGGCCGGAGCAGAAGGGCAACCAACCCGGATAACTATGCCGAGGACGGCACGATCCGGCGCGGTGTCAAGTTAACACATAATAAGTCCAAGCGATATCGGAGGAGCCAACAGGAACTGAAATATCTGCAGCGCCGTCAGGCTGAAATACGAAAGCTCCAGCACATTCAACTGGCGAACCATTTGCTGTCCTTGGGTGATCATTTCTATGTAGAAAAAATGGAATGGTCTTCCCTGACGCACCGGGCAAAGAAGACCGTGATATCTGAAAAGACCGGAAAGCCCCGAAGCAAAAAGCGGTTTGGAAAGTCCATTGCCAACAAGGCACCCGCCATGCTGATCGAAATATTGCGGCAAAAATGCAAGTCTCTCGGGCTGCCGAATGTTGTAGAGATCAACCCGGCAGACATCAAAGCAAGCCAATATAATCATTTGACCGGTGAATATGTTAAAAAGTCTCTTTCCCGGCGTTGGAACGATATGCAGGACGGTGAGCATCTCCAACGTGATCTCTATTCCGCCTTCCTGCTGCAGCATTATGACTCTATGTCAAAAGCTCTTGATCTTGATTCCCTTGCGCGGGACTACCCCGCCTTTGTGCAGTACCATCATCAGGAAATCGAGCGCCTGCACGCTCTCCCCAAAACGCCCGCCAGTATGGGCATCCGCAGAAGCATTGCCTGACGCGAAGGTCAGGCAGATATAAAATGCCGGTGCCGTTCGCACCGGAGAAAACCGGTCGATTGTCCGTCCGGGGCTACCGTTAATGGCAGCGGAGGCTGCTTTGGTAGCAGAAGAGCTCGGGAAAATAGTCAGCGCGCAGCAGATCTTCGTGCTGCGAAAAGCTATCTACCGACTTACAGCGCATTCCACAAATCCGCACGCGGTGCTTTATGCACATTTGCCGTTGCGATCTGCAAGCGGTGCGCTGAGACAAAGACTGTCCCGTTTGTGATCACAAGCATATCGTTAAGTTGCGATCTGCAAGCGGTGCGCTGAGGCAAAGCGGCCCATGTGCATCCCTCCCTGTTTGCCGTTAGGTTGCGATCCGCACGCGGTGCGCTGAGACAAAGAACGCCGGGATCCATAATATTTTGACCTATAACGATTGCGATCCGCACAAATTGCGCTGAGACGAAGAAGCAAGCCGTTAAATACATCAGTATTGAGATGCTGATCTCCGATGCCAGGGAGGCCTATTATGAGGCCCAAAACAGCACAATCTTTCCACCCTCACGAAAGGACCCGGACGACCACGACCGGATACATTTACATTCTCACGAATCCCTCCTTCCCGCAATATGGGAAGCTCGGCTATGCCACGGATGTAAAGCAGCGGCTCGCGGAGCTGAAACGCAGCACGGCGGTCCCCTTTGCGTTCCGGGTGTACGCCACCTATGAGGTGGATTCCGCCCTCTCGGACAAGAAGCTCCACTCCATTCTGGGCAAGCTGAACCCCGATCTGCGTTCTGCCGAAGAAGGAGTAAAGCCGCATCAGACATTCTGTCATCCCTGCAAACGTCAAATTATTCTACACAAGAGGTCCCCCATGCTGCCCGTAAACGAATCCGACTGGAAGCTGTTCCGCAAAAGGCTGCCGGAGTGGCAGGAGCGCTGCATGGAGCAGCTGGCTGAATCCTACGCGGCCCTGCTGGCCGGGCCCGGCAAGGCATCCGACAAGTTCTGGGAGCTGGAGAAGAGGCTTCGCAAGGACAAGAAGCGCGTCGGTGTCGTGGCCGATGTCAGCCGCTCCGAAATGTACTATAACCTGCTCTATCTGCTGGGTGACAAGACCATCCCGCTCGAGGACCTCGCAGGCTTCAGCCCCGACCTGCGGGAGCGGCTGGCCATGATTGCACGAGATCACTTTGTGTGAAGGCTCCCTCATATAACATAAAGACGGAGGGCTGCGGCTTTATGCTGTGGCCCTCCGACCATACCACGCAAACCAAGCAAAGCGGCTGCGCTCCGAAACCGGGGCGCAGCCGTTCCTTTTCCCTATTTTGTAACGTTTTCAATGTAGCGCATGAGGATCGCCGCGACCTGTGCGCGGGTGGCGCTTCCCTGCGGCTTGAGCCAATCGCGGCCGTCGTATTCGCGGCTGCCGCCGATGATGCCCTCCGCCACAACCCAGCGCATGGCATCGCTGGCATAATCCGACACGGCGTTCGCATCCGGGAAGCCGGACAGATCAGCACGCTCCGCGGACGCAGCGCCAACCTTCTGCGCATAGCGGAACAGGATCGCCGCTGCCTGCTCTCGGGTTACGCGGCCATTCGGATCAAACTTACCGCCGCCGATGCCGTTGACCACGCCGTTCTCCGCTGCCCATGCGACAGCCTGCGTGTACCACTCGCCGCCCGGAACATCCGTAAAGGGGTTGGCAGCAGCCTGCGGCTGTCCGGCATAGCGCCAGAGGACCGTCACAAGCATCGCGCGGGTCATGCTGCTCTCCGGCTCAAAGCTGTATTCGCCTGTGCCGTTCATAAGACCATTGTCGTAAGTATACCGCACGGCCGAGGCATACCAGCTGTCCGGGCTGGCATCCGTATAGGGGGCTGTTGTCCAAACCGCTGTGGGGTAGCTTAAAGTTTGATCAAAAACTGTCGGTCCCCATCCTGAGGTTCCTTCCCGGTAATAAAACACCATGCCGGGGATCGCAGCAACGAAGTCACTTATTGCATTGCTGCCAGCGAAGCTGAGCCAGCCGATTTCAGGCAGATCTCCCATAAAATAGACGTGCTTGAGTGAGATACAGCCAGAAAAGGCGCGCTCACCGATTGTTTTAACGCTCTCCGGAAACACGATCTCACGCAGTGCGGCACAGTCTCTAAAAGCGGTAGAATCTATTGTTAATAAGTTCTTAGATAGTCTGACTTTGCTAAGATTCTTGCAGCCGTCAGAATAGTAAACTTCTGTTACGCTGTCCGGCATCCAGATTTCCGTCACACCGTCATGTTCATGAAATCCGTTTACAATCCGCGTTCCATCCTGCAGGACATACTTCCCGCGGAAGCCCCCCGGGCACTCTTTAAACTCCAGGTTTCCGGATAAATTCTTTGTCGTGTATAACCCGCCATAGGAATCCGTAGAATAAAAACGATTATTCGACTCCACCTGAAACCCGCGGAAATTAGGGCTGCCTAAACTGATGCACCTTTCAATGTTCACCGTAGATTTGGGAATGGTAAGCCCGGTCAGATTGGGGCAATCCGCAAATGCTCTCTCATCGATTCTGTAAAGAGAGTCAGGCAGTGCAACATCGTGGACTAAGGAGCCTTCAAACGCTCCCTCACCGATTTCTCTCGTCATAGCACGGACTTCATAGCTTCCGGTTCTACCCGCAGGGTACCGAATAAGCTTGGTATCCCGATATAGGGCCCCCGCCTCATCGATCTTATAAAAAGTGTTATATTCACTCAGATCAAATTTTGTAAGACTTATACAGCCTGCAAAAGCACTTCCGGAAATATAATTTACATTACCCGTGATTTTGATATCTTTCAGGCTTGAGCAGTTTTTGAATGCATTCTCATAAATAGCTGAGGCCGAAAACAGATTTACACTTTCGAGCCGGGTACAGTTTTCAAATGCTCCGCTTGGGATTTCAAACATACCAGCTTTCAGGATCACCTTTCGAATATAATCGCTGTAATCGGAAAAGCGGACCTTCATCTTGTAACCTTGGACCATATCTCCATCGCCTTCAAAGGTCAAAGCGCCGGTTTCCTTGTTGATCACGGCTACACATGTATCCGTACACGAAAGACGGATCTCCTTGTCAGTTTCTGTCACCTCCGCAGCGGCGGCAGTGGGGAATGCCGGAACAAGAAGCGCACAGGCCATTACGGCACACAGCAGGAGCGCAAGCAGTCTCTTTTTCATGATCGTTCCCTCCGAAATTCAGTCAGACAGCACCGTGTCCTCACTCCGCCATCTGCCGCTTTTAGTATATAACGCGCAGCACAAAAAGTAAATAACAAATTACAGTTTATCAGGCATATTATCCAAGAATGTTATACCACGGCCATCATTTTTCCGCTATCCTCTCTATTTTCTGCACCATCAAAATCGCAAAGCTGGGACCGGCTTGTCAAAAAAAGTCCCTCCGGGGCTTTTTCGCCAAGCTGCTTTCAGAATTGCAACATCAAATTTTGCAGCATGATTTTGCAGTTCTGCCGCTGCGGCGGGTGATTGAACGCGAAAGGAAACCCTGACGGTTTCTTCCCTCCGAAACCTTTGGCTTGGCGGTTTTTCTGACAGACGAAACCGGGGCCGGCTCGAAAGAGCCGGCCCCGGTCGCATTTTTCCCGTCAGATTCCGTTCATTTCCTGGAACAGGTAGCAGTAGGAATAGTTCCAGCGGGTCAGATAGAACGAGCCGTTAGAGTAGCGCAGGTAGGCATTGCCGAAGCCGAGACGGTTATACCAGTACGAGACGCTCGTGCCGGACGTGCTGATGCGCAGAGAGGAATTGCCGGACTTATAGAGGTAATACGTCGTCGTGCCGCTCTGGAAGCTGAAACAGCCGTTGGAGTAATCCCAGAGCATGCTCTCGGTCACGTCGGAGGTGATCCGGCCGTTTTCGATGGTGACGGCCTGCGCACCGATCGTTGTGCCGTCGTGTGTCATGGCATAGTAGCCGCCGCTGGCGTAGACCGTGAGAACGTAGCGGCCGCCGGACGTGAGCATGCTCACGGAGTCATAGGTCGCGGTCTTCACCGGCTCGGAGTAGCTGTCGCCGCAGACGGAGCAGGTGTAGACGTAATTGCCGTTTTCCTCCGTGCGGACATAGCTGTGGCCCGTTGCCGGGATTTCCTCGGTGTAGCTTTCGCCGCAGGCGCAGGCATAAGTGCGGACGCCGGGCGTCGTGCACGTTGCCGCCGTGGTGACGGTGGCCGTGTAGGCATGGGCGTGGACCGTGACGGCATAGCGCACGCCGCCGATGACGGTGCGGGTCGCGCCCTCGGCCACGCCGGTAATCGTCACGTCATAGCCCGCAGGAACCGCGCGATAGAGCTGCCACCGCTCGTTCGCGTTCGCATTGCCGGGATAAGCGCCCGCAAACGTTGTGCTGTAGCGGTCGAGATAGGTATCGCTGAAGCGGATGGAGAAGGCGCTGCCGAGATCCGTGATCGTGAGGACCTGCGGCGCAGTGGTCAGCGTCACGCTTGCAGAGCGGGTGCTCTCCGTGAGGTTCAGGTAACGGCCGTCCGCGCTCTGCACGGTGTAGCCGCCGGAGACCGCCGTGACGGTCCACAGGGCGTTCGACAGGTCGCCCGTCGTGCTGTAGGCCGCGCAGGTCAGGCCGCTCACAGTGCCCGCGCCATCCCAGGAGCTGTAGTACGTTGAGGCCGTCGCCGTCAGCATCCGGTCACCGCTCACGAGGAGGAACGTCCCCTCGGCAAGCTCCGTCACCTGCTGATAGCCGCCGGAGAGCGCCTCGATCGTCGTCGCAGCGACGGCGGGATCGGCGGACTCCGTCACAGCGGCGTCCTCGGTGTGGAAGGTGTAGGTCTCGCCCGGCTGGAGCTTGACCTCGACCGTCGGCAGGATGGCCTCGGTGTAAGTATCGCCGCAGCGCGTGCAGGTGTAGATGCGGTCATTGCCGTTCTCGGTACACTCGTAGGAGTGGCCCAGCGCGCTGACGACATGGCCCGTGCGGCGGTCGCCGCAGTTCCTGCAGGTATAGGTCGTGTAGCCGTCTTCGGTACAGGTCGGAGCCGTCACGACGGCTTCGTAGTCATGTCCGAGCACAGCAACCTCGTCCGCCGTGTAATGGTCGCCGCAGTTCCTGCAGGTATAGGTCGTGTAGCCCTTTTCCGTGCAGGTCGGGGACGTCACAACGGCCTTGTAATCATGGCCGAGCGCGGCCACCTCGTCTGCCGTGTAGGTATCGCCGCAGGTCGCGCAGGTGTAGGTCGTGTAGCCCTTCTCCGTGCAGGTCGGAGCCGTCACGACGGCTTCGTAGTCATGTCCGAGCGCAGCAACCTCGTCCGCCGTGTAATGGTCGCCGCAGCGCTTGCAGGTATAGGTCGTGTAGCCCTTCTCCGTGCAGGTCGGGGACGTCACGACGGCCTTGTAATCATGGCCGAGCGCAGGCGTCGTTTCGGTATAGGTGTCGCCGCAGACGGTGCAGGTATGGACGGTTTTGCCGCCCTCGGTGCAGGTCGCTTCGCTGCCGGAGACGGTGTAGGTATGGCCCGTGGCCGGGAGGGTCTCGGTGTAGCTGTTGCCGCAGCGCGTGCAGGTGTGCGTCACGGAGCCGTTTTCCGTGCAGGTCGCAGGAACGGTGGTCTCCGCATAATCATGGCCGAGCGCAGCCACTTCGTTCGCCGTGTAATGGTCGCCGCAGGCGGTGCAGGTGTAGGTCGTATAGCCCTTCTCCGTGCACGTCGGAGCCGTTACGGCGGCCGTGTAGCTGTGGCCGGTGGCCGGAGTCGTTTCGGTATAGGTGTCGCCGCAGGTCTCGCAGCGGTAGGTCGTCACGCCGTCCTCGGTGCAGGTCGGGGCGGTCCGGCTGACCTCCTGATAGCTGTGGACATGGTCGGCCTCGACCTCGATGACATAGCGGGTGCCGCCGATGACGTAGTACGTCGTACCGGCAGCCACGCCGGTGAAGCGGACCTCCGTCATGGGCGCCGTGCCGGTCTGGACCGTGCCGGAAGCGGCGGCGCGGGCAAACGTCGCGCCGTCATAGCTGCCCCAGGCGATCTCGGACAGCTGCCACCAGTAGTTGCGCGCCGTCGTGAGGGCGACCTGGATGTAGCGGAAGCTCTCGACGGAGGACGGGACGGCGTAGGTCTTCGTCACAGCCGTGCTGCGGCTGCTCGTGAACGTGCCGATCGTCGTCCAGGTGCGGCCGTCAGACGAAAGCTGGACATTGGCGTTCGTGCAGTAGTCGCCGTGCGCCGGAGCACTGATCTGCACGGCGTCAAAGCGGACCTCCGCGCCGAGGTCGACACGGGCATACATGCCGGACGTCTGGCTGCTGGTGGACCAGTAGTAGGTGGAGGTGTCGCCGTCGATAAGTTTGGAGGCGACGCAGTTGTAGCCGCCGTCCGTATAGCCGGAGACGGAGGCCGAGGCGCTGGCGGAGTAGGACACCTTCGTGCCCGTGCCCTGCACCACGGTCAGCTCGCCGCGCGCGATGGCGGCATCGCCCGTGTGGGTAAAGCTCTGCTCACCGTCGAACGTGTAGGCCTCGGTCGTCTTGCCGGTCTTGACGGAGACATATTCGCGCGGCAGAAGCTCGGAATGCTGCTCGCCGCAGCGCGTGCAGGTGTAGATCGTGTCGCCCGCGTCGTCCGCCGCGGCATAGTTGTGGCCGAGGGCGGGGACGGTCTCGGTGTAGCTGTCGCCGCAGTCGGTGCAGGTATAGGTCACGCTGCCCGCCTCCGTGCAGGTCGCAGCCGTCGAGGCAGTCTGACGGTAGTCGTGGCTCTGCGCGGGAGGATCGGTGTTGATGGAGCCGTCGGCGTTGAAGCCGCCGGGCACGACGGACGTGTCCATGCCGCTTGTGTAGGCGCCGTCCATGGCGAGGCCCATGGCGCGCAGCGGCAGGCGGATCTTCCTGGCTTCCTGCGTCTGCGTCTCTGCGCCGGGATAGTCGCTCCACATGCAGAACATGCCGCCGATCACGGAGGAGGCACTCAGGCTCGTGCCGCACACCTTATAATTGCTCCAGTTGGCGGCATAGGTATAACCATTGTCGAAGCTGTCGCTCTTGCCGAGGACATAGTAGAAGTCGCCTGTCGTGTTGATAATACGGAAGCCATCCGAGGCAAGGTTGGCCGCCGTGCGGGGCGTGTAGCCGCTCCAGCCGCCGGACCAGTAGCACACGACGATGTCGCGGTCGAACGTGTAGGTCGTCAAGCCGACCGAGGCGCTCATCTTGTTGGCAAACTCGATGCCGTCATTAAAGGCGATGGGCGTCATGCCCGCCTGCTTGACCATGGCGGCAAGCTCGTTGACATATTTGATGAAGTAGCCATACTTGCCGCTGTTCTGCAGGCTGCCGAAGCCCATGGAGCCGCTCGTGTAGCGGTCGTTGGCGTATTCATCCGCGCCGAAGTTGAAGTAGCGGCAGCCCTTGCCCGCAAAGTAATCGACATACTTCTGCAGGAAGGCCTGCGAGAACCGGACGGCCGTGTCGTTCGTCACGTCGATGGTGCGGCTCGAGCCGTTGTAGCTGCAGTTCGTCCCCGTCAGAGAGGACGCGGCATACAGCACCGAGTCCATGTGGCCCGGGCTGTTCAGCAGCGGAATGATCTCGATGCCGGCTTTCTTGGCCGTGGCAAAGAACTCGTCCATCTCACTTTCCGTCCACTCGCCCGAAGATGCCGTCGTGTAGGCGTTGTTGCCCGCGCGGATAGCCGAGGCGACCGCGTCGCTGGAATACGTTTTGCCGCCCACGTTGAGCGACATGTCGTCCAGCAGGAAGCGCATACCGTCATTGCCCACCGCGAGCATGACGTGCGTATAGCCGTCCGCCTTGGCCTCATAGAGGAAGGCCTTGACCCAATCTGCCGAAAAATATTTTCGGCCGCTGTCCAGCATGGCGATCTTCAGATAATCGCTGCCGGAAGCAAATGCCACCGTCGGCAGCATGCACAGCAGCATGCAGACCGTCAGCAGCAGCGCTAACAGTTTCTTTCCCGCTTTCAATGGTTTCTCCTCCTGTATCATGTCTCTGTTCGGCGATGCCGAATCCTGATTTGATCATACACGAGACATTCTCATTTGTCAACAGGCAGTTCTTTTAGCATAATTTCAAGTTAACTAGCTTTATTCTGACTCATGATAGACTACATTCCTGATTATCTCATTTCTGGCTGCGTGATTTTATTCACGCCGGCACATCTCGTTACGATACGGAATGTGACGTAAAATTCCGGCGATTTGTTTCGTCCAATGAAGTTGGCGGCGGGTTTTCTGACGAATTTTTTCCACCCGCTCTGCAGAGGAATTTTTGAAAATTTTGTTGACATTTTTGCGCGATCCGTCATAATGGAAGCAGAAGCATACCGTTCTCACCGCCGTGCTCCCCTGCTGTGGTGCACAAGTGCCCTCTTCGTTTGAATGCCCCTGTACAGGGCGCTCGATTAGCGCCATTGGCAGACGCAATTGGCGCGTGGCGTTTTGATGATGGTCTGTACCTATCGGCGGTGCCTTCCCGAGATTGCCGCGTCGGCCTACGGCCTCCTCGCAATGACAAACCTGAGGGCCGTGCGCCATAAAATCAATACCGCAAATATTGCCGACCTGCATGGCGCTCAGGGAAAGCCGCAGCGGGCCTGCTTTCGGCGTTTTCCATTTCATGTCAAAGGGAGGCCACTCCGCATGAGCAGCGATATCATCCCCGCCGCGTTATCCGGATTTATCATCAAAGCAGGCTTTTCTAAAAAAGGGCGGCTATATACCCGCGAGCATCACGATATCATGCAGTGCATTCTGTTTGAACGGCCGTCAAGTCTCATATACCCGACTTATTTCATTATGCCACTCTACATACCCTGCAGCACGCGATATCTTACCTATGGTCGGCGTATCTCCGAGATCACCAACGGCCGAAACTCCAAACAGATAGACGTCGACCGTTTGATCAACGCTCTGCAGAAAGAGGTGCTTCCTTTCTTTGAACGGATCGCTGCGCCGCAGCTTCTCATGGAGTATCTGCTGACCGCTCGGGACGTACAGCGCTATTTCTTCTGTCCGCCAGTGAGGATCGCCATGCTGAAAGCATACACCGCACTGTATCTTCACGATCGCAGTCTTTTTTCCCGCATGGCGGCAGAAACCGGGCAGTTGATTCCGGCAGACCGTTGCTCTTCCGAGGCAGTTGCGCGCCGGATGCACGCGGAGCTGGAAGTACTGAAGGCGCAGGCCAGATTGTCGGATGCCGAACTTGCCGCTTTCTTTGCGTCGATCATAGAAACTACCGGGCGCGTTGTACGCACCGGGTACTGAGCCACGCCGCAGCCCGGCAGTACATCTCTATGATAGAAGGAGTCCATTATGTCCCGTCAGATATCGTTCTTCCACGCAGAGCCGGATGCCGTCCGATTCCTTCAGGAAATCGACCGACGGGGCGGCACATTCTGGATCGGAAATGCCGCCGTTCCGCCGCTTTCCATGATAGAAGCTGTGCAAGACAAAATGTCCACGCACTTGTGCAAGTTCCGTATCGTCCCGGCCGGGCTTGCAGCCGCATGCAGCGCTTCCATGCCGGAGGCAGCAATAATTGAATTCTGCAATTGCTGCAGGGGGAATGCCATGTCGCGGACATACGAGGTCGGCCGCCTGTACCTTGTTTCCGCCTGCAGCGGCGCATATGTTCCGGAGAGCGCGGCACTATACGAGGCGCTCCGCAGATATCTCAAGGCGGCCTATCACTATGAGCCAAAAGCGGGAGCCTACTTTTCTCCCGCCTTTTGGGAAAAACTCCGTACCAATTATTATCATGCTGCCCGCGCAGGAAGGCCCGTCTTTCTCGGGTGCGTCGGAGACCCGGTAGAAGTCAAATGGGGCAATAGGCCATGAAGAAAAAGAAAAGAAGATCGATTTCCCTTTCCGCCCGTGCTGCGATCGCATTTTCGATGCTGTGCCTGCTTTCCTTGATCGCGTGGCGTGATGTTGCGATCTATATTGGCGCAAAATGCGGGAACACAGCAATAATAACAGAAGAATGCATCAAAATTCAGGAAAGTGCTGTAGCAGACATCTATGGAAATCGGTCCTATAGGCCGCTGTATGAGCTGAAATTGAGAAACGGCACATCAGTCGCCATATATCAAGAAGAAACAACGAAATTTTTTTCGTCCGCAGAGGAACTGGAGCAATGCTTCGTGACTGGCCAGTCGATCACATTCACCTACGTCCGAAAACCAGCATTCAGAGATAACGTGTTCGCTCTAATTTCTGCGGTCTGCGGGGAAGAAGAGCTTTATCCGATTTCCGTCGGTATTGCGCCGTTTTGGCAGCGAACAAGGACGTTCATCATTGTCGATTCCATCATTTTAGGCGTTGCCTCGCTATTCCTTATCGTCCCGCCGCTTCGCGCCGCCATACGGAAGCGAAAAAGCAGGCTCAAAAAGGAACAGCGAAAGCAGGCACGAAGAGAGAAGCTGCGTTCCGGGAATGGACAATAGGCCCTTTGCAGCGGCAGGCGCAGGTTTTTTGCAGTACAAATTCGGTGGCTTAGGCCATCAGATTTGTCATTGCAAGGCCCCAAAAGGGACGCGGTGATCTCGCAGCATCCGGTTGAATCGTGGGAAACTATCGACGAAATCGTAACTGCCTGCACGAGATTGCACCCCAAGGGCACTTCCTCGCGCTTCGCGCTCAGGGCGCCACGTCGCTTCGCTCCTCGCAATGACACATCAGGGTGGTGCTGTGGTGCACCAGTGCTCTCCTTCCGTTGAATGCCCCTGTACAGGGCGCTCGATGAGCGCCATTGGCAGACGCAATCGGCGCATGCCATGCAGCGGAAACCTGTTCATATCGGCAGTGCCGGGCCTGGCTGTCCGCTCCCCTACAGCAGATAACCAAATCGGGAGCCGTTCCATCTCGGACGGCTCCCGATTTTATGACTTGTTTTTCATCGAAAAATACGATAGAATGGAGAAAACGACAAAAGGGAGATGCAGAACATGCAACACGACCCGCGCTGCGGTGCGATCCTCTGCGCGGCGGAAGAGGAGCTTGCGCCCTTCCTGCCCCATCTGGCGGAGGAGCAGCGCCTTTCACGCGCCATGCTCACGCTGCACATCGGCCGGATCGGCGGCCTGCAGATGGTGCTCGCCGCGACCGGCATGTGCAAGGTCAACGCGGCGCTGGCCGTGCAGACCGTGCTCGACACCGTCTCGCCGGATTTCGTCCTCAACGCCGGGACGGCGGGCGGCATGTCCCCCGCGCTCGGCCTGTTCGAAACGGCAGTGACGACGGAATGCGCCTATCATGACGTGGCAGAGGCGATCCTGACGGAGTCGCACCCCCATCTGCCGTCCGTGTGGTTTGCCTCCGATCCCGACCTGCTCGCAGCCTGCAGGCGTGCCGCGGAAAGGGCCCCCGGCCGCGTCCACTTCGGCAGGACGGTGACGGGCGAGGCCTTCATCACGGACGAGGGCCGCGCAGAGATCAATGCGCGCTTTGCCCCGCTGACGGTCGACATGGAGACAGCCGCCATGGCGCATGTGTGTTATGTAAACCGTGTTCCCTTTGCGGCCATCCGCTCCGTGACGGACACGGCGGACCACAGCGGCATCGGGACGTTTGAGGAAAACTGCGCCCGCGCCTCAGCCGTTTCGGCCACGCTGGTGCTGGACGTCCTGCGGGAGCTGACCCGTTAGTTTTCTTTAGGCTCCGGCTTCTCGTAATGCGGTGCATGCTTCTCCTTCTGCACCTGCAGCAGGAGCTCCTCGCGGGCAAGGATGCGGTTGAGCTTATCGTGCAGTGCTTCGATCATAATCTCCGTCTTCAGATTGACTTTATAGTCATTCTCCGCACGCGCGCGGTCCTTTTCCTCCTGCCGGTTCTGGCTCATCATGATAAGCGGAGCCTGAATGGCAGCCACGCAGGACAGCACCAGATTCAGCAGAATGAACGGATAGGGGTCGAATGCCTTTGCAGCCAGCAGGACATTGAGGATCATCCACGCCAGCAGTACGCCCGTGAACGAAAAAATGAATGCCCAGCTTCCGGCAAATTTTGCGATGCTGTCCGCCGCGCGCTGACCGAGCGAGGTCAGCTTGCCGGACTCCTTCTCCGGGTTCACAGAAATGCGGCTCGAGGCCAGCAGGTTCAGGATCTCCTCGTCCGTCATATCGTGGCGGACGTCCGCAAGGATCTCGCTGATGAGTTTTTTGTTTTCTTTCATAAGAACTCCTTTCCAGAGCGCGGCGCTGCCAAACGGTGCGCTGCGGCTATCGTTATTCTGAAAAAAATATTTCGAATGTGAGGGTTTTGACCATGGCAGAACAGAGTATTCAGCTCACGAAGCTCGCCTCGTGCGCGGGCTGCGGCGCAAAGGTCGGTGCGGGCGTACTGGCGCAGCTTCTTGGCGGCCTGAAGGTCCACGGCGATCCCCGGCTGCTTGTCGGCTTTGACAAGAGCGACGACGCCTCCGTCTATCAGGTCACGGACGAGCTGGCGCTCGTGCAGACCGTGGACTTCTTCCCGCCGATCGCGGACGATCCGTATCTCTTCGGGCAGATCGCCGCGACGAACGCGCTTTCGGACGTCTACGCCATGGGCGGCGAGCCGAAGCTGGCGCTGAACCTGCTGTGCATCCCGGAATCCATGCCGAAGGAAGCCGTGCACCAGCTGCTGCGCGGCGGCTACGACAAGGCCTATGAGGCGGGCGTCATCATCACGGGCGGCCACAGCATCCTCGATCCGGAACCGAAATACGGCCTTGCCGTCACAGGCTTCGTGCATCCGAAAAAGCTGCTGACCAACTCCGCTGCCCGCCCCGGCGACGTGCTGCTGCTGACGAAGCCCATCGGCATCGGCGTGCTCACAACGGCCGCAAAGGCCGAGCTGGCCTCGCCGGAGGCCATGGCGCTGGCGCACCGCCTGATGACGACGCTGAACAAGGCCGCGCGCGACTGCATGGTGCGCTATGCCGTGCACGCCTGCACGGATGTGACGGGCTTTGGCCTGCTGGGCCACGCCTTTGAGATGGCGCAGGGCAGCGACACACATCTGACGCTCTTCCCCGGCGAGATCGACCTGATCCCCGAAGCGCTGGAGCTTGCGCGCGACGGCATCCTGCCCGCCGGAATGTACCGCAACCGGCACTATGCCGAGGCGGCCGTCGATCCCGGCAGCACGGAGCTTGCCGTACAGGACATGCTCTATGATCCGCAGACATCCGGCGGCCTGCTCATCGCCGCTGCGCCGGAGGACGCCGATGCCCTGCTGCGCGAGCTGCGCGGGGCCGTGCCGAGCGCGCAGCGCATCGGCGTGGTCGAGGCCTACAACGGCGGCCCGAGGATCAGCCTGCGCTGATCGCCCGCAGGGCCGCAACGGCGGCGTCAACGTCCTGCTCGGTATTCGCAAAGCCGAGCGAGAAGCGGATGGTCCCCTGCGGGAACGTCCCGAGGGAACGGTGCGCCGCAGGGGCGCAGTGCAGGCCGCAGCGTGTCAGGATGCCGAACTCCTGCTCCAGCCGGAACGCCGCCTCGGCGTTGTCCCGGCCCGGCAGGTCCACGGAGATGACGCCCACGCGGCGGCCGGGCTCCCGCGTGCCGCACAGGCGGACGCCGGAAAGCGGCGCGATGCCGTCCAGAAAGCGCTCGCACAGCGCCAGCTCATGGCGGCGCAGGCGCTCGACGCCCTGCTGCTCCACAAAGGCCAGCGCGGCGCGCAGACCGTAGATGCCCGGCAGATTCGGCGTGCCGGATTCCAGCCGGTCCGGCAGATACGGCGGCAGCAGCTCACTGTCCGAGGCGCTGCCGGTCCCGCCCGCCACGAGCGGCGTGAGATTGGCGGCAAGCTCGTCCGTCAGCAGCAGCGCGCCGATGCCGCTCGGGCCGAGCAGACCCTTGTGCCCCGGCACGGCCAGCGCCGAAAGGCGGAGCGCCGCAAAGTCGATGGGATAGTGTCCGGCCGTCTGCGCGCCGTCCAGCAGGAAAAAGCATCCGTGCCGCGCGCAGGCCGCCCCGACGGCGGCCGCATCCTGCACACTGCCGCAGACGTTGGACGCATGCGCCAGCACAACAAGGCGCGTGTTGGGCCGGAACAGGCCCTCGAGCGCGCCATGCTGCAGAAAGCCCTCGCTGTCGCAGGGAATGCGGTCAAATTCCACGCCCCCGAGCTGCTGCAGCGGCCGCATGACGGCGTTGTGCTCCATCCCGCTGACGATGCAGTGGTCGCCGGGGCGCAGAAGCCCCTTGATGACGAGATTCAGGCCGAACGTCGCGCCCGGTGTCAGGACGACATGGGTCGCAGGCTCCGGAAAATGAAACAGCCGCGCGAGCACCTCGCGCAGAGCCAGCGTTTCCAGCCCGGCCTCCTGTGCGCGGCCGTAGACGGAGCGATTGATCGTCGCGCCGACGCAGTCGAGATACTGCTTCATGCTGTCGCTGACCCCGGCCGGCTTCGGGAACGACGTCGCAGCGTTGTCGAGATAGATGCTCTGCAAAACAGGACCCCTCTTTTCTGTTCAAATTCAGGGCAATGTGGTGTTGTTCTAGTATATCATATCCGGCGCGGTTTGTCACGCGCGTTTGGGAGGCAGGATCATGCTCGAGATCAACCTGAAGCAGCTGGAATCCTTTGTGGCCACCGTGGAGCATTCCGGCTTCACGGCGGCGGCCGCTGCGCTGTATCTGACGCAGTCGACCGTCAGCGCCCACGTCAGCGCGCTGGAGCAGACGCTCGGCGTGCCGCTGCTCGTGCGCGGCGCGCGCAGGCCCGTCACGCTGACGCCGGAGGGGCAGAACGTCTATGTGCAGGCACGCGAGATCCTGAACCGCTGCGAGCGCCTGCAGGCCCTCGGACCGGCCGAGCAGCCGCCGCTGCGGCTCGGGGCCTCCACCGCGCCGGGGCAGGGTCTGCTGCCGGAGCTGCTGACAGGCTTCCTGCAGCGCTGCCCGGACAGCCGCTATGTCCTGCTGCGCGGCGACAGCGCGCGCATCCACAGCCTGATGCTCGAGTCGCGCGTCCACCTCGGCTTTGTCGGCGCAGCCATGGACCCGCGTCGCTTCGTTTATCATCCAATCGCGAACGACCGACTCGTGCTCATCGCCCCGAACCGCGAGCCCTATCCCACGCTCCAGCGGCAGGGGGTCTCCGGCCTGACGCTTCTGACACAGCAGCCGCTCATCCGGCGCGAACCGGCCTCCGGCACGCGGCAGTCGCTCGAGGACTATCTGCGCCGCAGCGGCATCGCCGCCGACCGCCTGCACCCCGTGGCGGAAATCGACACGCCGGAGGACGTGAAGGCCGCGGTGCAGCGCGGACTGGGCGTTGCGGTCATTTCGGCGCTCGCCGTGCAGGAGGAGCTGGCTGCAGGGAAGCTGCTGTCGTTCGATCTGGACCGCAGCGGCGTGTTCCGCCGCATCTATCTGGCTTGGCCGGCCGGCTGCCCCCTCACGGCCGCCGAGCGCCGCTTTGCGGACTATGTGCTCTCCCACGCCGAAGGGGAATGATGCAGCTGCAGGCATCGCAGCAGCGATTCGGCGGCTCAAGGCTCCCGGGTTTGTCATTGCGAGGAGCGAAGCGACGTGGCAATCTCGGGAAGGCAGCTGCGATTTCGCCGATGGCTTTCCCACATTCCGACCTGGTACTGCGAGATTGCACCCCAAGGGCACTTCCTCGCGTTTCGCGCTCAGGGCGCCACGGCCCCTCCGGGGCCTCGCAATGACACATCGGGGGCAATTACCATTTTAACGCCAGCCTGTCCGCTTCCCCTGCATTATTTTTATCACACTATCATCGTTTCTATCGATGATATCCTCGTTTCACTCAAAATAACGATTGGATTTTTCCGGTTTTTCCCCGTATAATAGTGTTATTCTTCTAAAAAAATAACGAGAGGGGTACCACAATGAAGAAAAAGATCAGTTGGTGGGTCATTGTGACCGGCGCGATCGTCGGTCTGTCCGCTGTCCTGCTGACGCATTTCGGAAACCCGGCCAACATGGGCTTCTGCATCGCGTGCTTCCTGCGCGATATCGCAGGCTCGCTCGGCCTCCACAGCGCCGGAAAGGTGCAGTATGTCCGCCCGGAGATCATCGGCCTCGTGCTCGGCGCGTTCGTCATGTCCGTCTGCACGAAGGAGTTCCGCGCAAAGTCCGGCTCCGCGCCCGCGCTCCGCTTTGTCCTCGGCGCGTTCGTCATGATCGGCGCGCTGGCCTTCCTCGGCTGCCCGCTGCGCATGGTGCTCCGTCTGGCCGGCGGCGATGCCAACGCTCTGGTCGGTCTGGTCGGCTTCGGCGCCGGTATCTTTGCCGGTACGCTGTTCCTGAAGAAGGGCTTCTCGCTCAAGCGCTCCTATGACTCCGTCCCGCTCGAGGGCGTCGTCCTCCCCGTCAGCATGACGGTCATCCTGCTGTTGTTCCTGACGGTCCCCGTCATCTTCAAGCTCAGCGAAGCAGGCCCCGGCTCGAAGCACGCGCCCATCTGGCTGGCTCTGGCCCTGTCCATGGTCATCGGCGCGCTGGCGCAGCGCTCCCGTCTGTGCATGGCAGGCGGCATCCGTGACGCCGTCATGTTCGGCGATTTTAAGCTGCTGTCCGGCTTTGTAGCTATCTTCCTCGTTGCCCTCATCGGCAATCTGGTGACGAAGCAGTTCCATTGGGGCTTCCAGCTCCAGCCCATCGCCCACAGCAGCCATGTGTGGAACTTCCTCGGCATGACGCTCGTCGGCTGGGGCTCCGTGCTGCTCGGCGGCTGCCCGCTGCGTCAGCTCATTCTGGCCGGCAGCGGCAACGGCGACTCCACCGTCACCGTGTTCGGCATGCTCGCCGGTGCGGCGGCTGCCCACAACTTTGGTCTGGCCGGTACGGCCGACTCCACGAACGCCGCCGGTGAGTTCGTCCGCGGCGGCCTGTCGAACACCGGCAAGATCGCCGTTGTCTCCGGCATCGTGGTCTGCCTGGCAGTTTCCGTGCTCAACCTTCCGAAATTCGTGAAAAAACAGGAGGCGAAATAACATGGTCGATGCAAGAGGTCTGCTCTGCCCCATGCCCGTCGTGATGGTCCAGAAGGCCGTGAAGGACGGCCATCCCGCCGAGATCGAGGTCCTGCTGGACGACGCCTGCGCCGTGGAGAACGTCACGCGCTATGCCAACCGTCAGGGCTACACCGTCACCTCCGTGCCGGAGGGTCCCGACACCCGTCTGACGCTGAAGAAATGACCGCGTACATCGCGACGTTCCACACGCACCTGTCCGCCCTGCTGACCTGCCGGGCGCTGACCGCGGCGGGCGTGGCTGCGCAGATGATGCCTGTTCCCCGGCGGCTGAGCGCCGCCTGCGGCACCTGCGTGCGCTATACGGCCGATTCCCCCATGCTCTCATGCATGGACACGGATTATGAGGCCGTGTATGAGACGGCGGATAACACCACCCCGCGTCTGCTGTGTGAAAATCGATAACGATAAAAACACTCCCGGAGCCGAACAGCTCCGGGAGTCCTTTTATGTAGGGGAGCGGACAGCCGTGCCCGGCGGTACAGTAACGATCGGTACGGGCTGTCGATAAAATGGAACCGTCCCCCCGACGGGGCCTGTAGCGGCGGTCAGCGACCGCCTTGTACGGGGCCATTCAACTGCGTAAGGGCGCTGGTGCACCTTGGCACTACTTGACGTGTCATTGCGAGGCCCTGAAGGGGCGGTGGCAATTTCGTGCAGGCAGCTGCGTTTTCGCCGAAAATTCCCTGTTATCCGCTCGGATTCTGCGAGATTGCCACGTCGCTTCGCTCCTCGCAATGACAAGCCTGAGGGCTTCACGCCATAGAATCAATACAGCGCATCTTGCCGGTCTGCAAGGCGCTCACTGAGCGCCGCTACAGACACAATCGGTTTTTACGGTTTTATCGACGCCCTGTACGAACTGCCAGTGCCTTCCCAAGATTGCCACGTCGGCCTACGGCCTCCTCGCAATGACAAGCCCGAGGCATTGTACGGCGCGGCAGAAAGCCTTATTCCAGATTCAGATGGCGGCGCAGGATGCGCTCCGTGACGAAGAAATACACAATGCCGAGGACGGCCAGCAGGGCAAGCATCACGCCGATAAACAGGTTGAACATGCCTGGCGCGCTCATGCCGGCATAGAGCTGAACAAGGAAGCGGCAGAACGGCTCAAAGTTGCTAAGCACGATGATGGACGTGACTGCAACCGTCTCGAGCACGACGTTGATGGCATAGTAGAACAGCACGGCGAACAGGATGCGCTTGCGGCGGAACAGGTGGCCGATGGAGCAGGACAGATAGATCTGCAGCACGGACACCGCGACCTGCACCATGACCAGCAGGACGAGCAGGGCGATGCCCCAGCCGTTGATTATCCCGCCGAAGCTCTGCTCCAGCGAGGTGCGGATGGAAGGCAGCAAGCCACGGATACCGCCGAACAGGATGCCGACGGAAACGAAGCTGACCAGGCCCGTCACGATCAGCGTCAGGAAGGCCGTGAGAAGCTTCGACAGCACAAGCTGCCACGGCCGCACCGGCAGCGTGAACATCAGGTAGCCTTCATCACGCAGCAGGCCGGAATAGAAGCGGATGACGGAGATGACGAGCGCAAACACGCAGGCGGCAATGACCGCGAGCACGAACAGCACCGTCGTCAGATTCACAAAAATGGCAGAGATCTTGACCGGCAGCTCCGCCATGAGGGCGACGCGCTCGAGCAGGCCGAAGACCAGAATGGCGGGCCAGATAAACAGAAAAATCTTCAGATTTGCGCGGAGATCGTATTTTAACAGCTTGCTCAGCACGGCCATTCACCTCCCATCGGGATCGTGCGGAAGACTTCGCGGAAGACCTCGTCGACGGACTTGCCCTCGGCACCGCGGATGTTATCGGTCGAATCGTGGCGGACGACGCGGCCCTCCTTCAGGAAGATCACCTCGTCAAGCACCGGCTCGATGTCCGCGATCAGGTGCGTCGAGATCAGAACGGTGCTCTCGGGCGAATAATTCGTCAGGATCGTCTGCAGGATGAAGTCGCGCGCGGCCGGATCGACGCCCGCGATCGGCTCGTCGAGCAGGTAGAGCTTTGCGGCACGGCTCATGACGAGCAGCAGCTGGAGCTTCTCCTTCGTGCCCTTCGACATCGTCTTCACGCGCATATCCAGCCCGATGCCCAGCGCGCGGCACATGGCCTCGGCGCGCTCGCGGCGGAAATCGGGATAGAAATCCGCAAAGAAGTTGACCATATCCTTCGTTTTCATCCAACCGGCATAATACATTCGGTCGGGCAGGTAGCTCACGAGCGCCTTCGTCTCCGGGCCGATCGGCTTGCCGTCGATCGCGACGGAGCCCTCCGTCTGGCGCAGCAGGCCCGTCAGGATCTTGATGAGCGTCGTTTTGCCGGAGCCATTCGGCCCGAGCAGGCCGATGATCTTGCCCGGCGCAAGCTGCAGGTCGACGTGGTCGAGCGCGGGCTTTGCCCCGTAGCTCTTCGTCAGGCCGCTGCAGCAGACCAGCATGTCATTCATTTTCATTCCCTCCAAACAAAGTTGCAATTTCCTCCTGCGTGTAGCCGAGCTGCCGCATCCGCGCGCAGAACGCATCGATCTCGGCCTGCGCCAGCGAGCGGCGCGTCTCGCGGATGCACGCCTCATCCTGTGTGACATAGCGCCCGGTGTTCCGCTGGGCGCTGACGAGCCCGCTCTCCTCCAGCGCAGCGAGCGCGCGCTGCATGGTGTTCGGATTGACACCGGCCTCTGCGGCCAGCTCCCGCACCGACGGCAGCTTCACGCCTGCCGGATACTGTCCGGAGACGATGCGGAACTTCAGCACATCCACGAGCTGCAGCCAGATCTGCCGCTCCGGATTCAGCTTCCATGCCATTGGCTCACCTCCAATGTGTTATTGTACTAATATACTAATACACTAGTACAGATTTGTCAAGAGGGTTTTTCAAAAATTTTCCTGTCCTCTCCTCGCGGACACAGCGCCACGTCAGGCAGAATTTTGATTTGGGTCTGGGCAAGCGGGCGTTTCTGTGATATGATGAAGGCAGGACCCCAAAAATACAACAAAATATGGGCCATCTCCGCGCGGAAGCACGGCAATGGCCCAAAACGGAGGATGCAGCCTATGAGAAGTGCAAGCAGATGGATCTACGTCGCAGTCGGGTGCGTGGTACTTCTGTTCTCGGGCCTGGTGTACGCGTGGAGCGTACTGTCCGGGCCGATCGCCGCAGAGTTCCCCCGCTGGACCACCGCACAGCTTTCCCTGACCTTTACGATCGTGATGAGCTTTTTCTGCCTTGGCGGCCTGACCTGCGGCGCGCTTTCCGCGCGCATTTCCCCGCGAATTTTCCTCTGGATATCCGCCCTGCTGTTTCTGGCGGGCTTCCTGCTGACGGCGGGCATGCGGTCGCTGCCTATGCTGTATGTCGGCTTCGGCGTGGTCTGCGGGCTGGCCTCCGGCTTCTCGTATAACGCCGTGCTCGGGACAGTCGGCGCGTGGTTCCCCGACAAGCAGGGCCTCGTCTCCGGTATCCTGCTCATGGGCTTCGGTCTGAGCAGCTTCCTCATCGGCAAGCTCTATCAGCGCTTCACGCCGACGACCATCGGCAGCTGGCGGCGCAGCTTTGTCGTGCTTGGTATTATCACGGCCGTGCTCGTGGCGGCCTGCGGCTTCCTGCTCCGGCGGCCCGGCACGGACTTCACGCCGCCGCCCGCCGCGAAAAAGAAGCGCTATGCAAACCCCGTGGCAGAAGAGCTCGGCACGGCGGCCATGCTGCGGCGGCCCGCGTTCTGGCTGTACTATCTCTGGGCGGTACTCCTGAGCGCGGCAGGGCTGGCCCTCGTGTCGCAGTCCACCTCCATCGCGCGGGAGATCGGCAGAACGGTCTCGCCGGGCGGTATCACCACGGCCGTCGGCATGATCTCGCTGGCGAACGCCGCCGGGCGCGTCGTGCTGGGCGGGCTGTTCGACCGACTGGGGCGCAGCCGGACCATGCAGCTCGTGGGCGGCATTTTCCTGCTCACCGGCCTTGTGCTCATCGGCGCGCTGAAGCTCGGCAGCTTCCCGCTGCTCATCGCCGGCTTCCTGCTGGGCGGCATGGCCTACGGCGGCGTCACGCCCGCCAACGCAGCCTTTGTCAGCTCGTATTACGGTATGCGGCACTACGCCGTGAATCTTTCCGTCGTGGTGACGAACCTGCTGTTCGCCTCGTTCGGCAGCACGATCGCAGGCGCGCTGTATGACGCGACCGGCTCTTACCTCAGCACGGACGCCATGATCCTCGTTCTCGCTGTCCTGAGCGCCGCCGTGTCGTTCGGCATCGACCTGTGCGACCGGAGGATGCTGAAAAAGCGGGGGCGGTACGCCATTGCAGGAGCAGGGCACGCCCTGCCAGTCCGCGAAGCGGCAAAAGCAGTGCCAATTCGGCGCTGTGCACCGTTCCCACAGCCGCACCACCCTGATGTGTCATTGCAAGGAGCGAAGCAACGTGGCACCCTGAGCGCGAAGCGCGAGGAAGTGCCCTTGGGGTGCAATCTCGGGGAGGCAGTTGCGGAGTCTTCCTGTGTGATCCGACCGGGGACTGCGAGATTACACGGCCCCTTTGCGGCCGTGCAATGACAAATTTTGGGACATTGCACGGTCGGCGATACTTCCCAGATAATTGCAACTGCCATAGGCGCTCAGGGAACGCCGCTACAGATGCAATTGGTTGGTACGTTTTTATCGGCAGCCGATGCAAATCGTAAGTGCTGCGCCGGGCCCGGCTGTCCGCTCCCCTACAATGGCCCACATAAAAACCACCGGCTGCCGAAAAAGCAGCCGGTATATAGGCAGCACCGCACAATTCAGCGAGAGCATTCGGCGAGAGATTTTTTGTCGGGCCAAGGTTTGAAAAGCGCAGGAATACTTTGTGTATTTCAAGTTTTTCAAACCGATGGAGCGGCGAAAAATATCCGGCGAAGGCCGAAGCTGCAATTGTGCGGTGTTGCCTTATAAATTCTCATCTTCGACAAATTGATAGAACGCCGCCTCCTGCGCGGTATCCTCCGGGCGGACCGTGCCGACCGGAGCGGCATAGACGATAAACTCCTCCTCGCCGTCCAGCCCGAACAGCTCGCAGCACAGCTCATGGCGGAAGGCGCGCAGGCCGCAGGTGCCGAGGCCCTGCGACGTGCAGGCAAGATAGAGATTTTCGCCCACATGCCCGGCATCGACGAGCAGCGGCGCATAGGCATAGGGACCGTAGCGCCACTCCGCGCGATAGGGCACAACGGACCAGTAGAAGATCACGCTGGCCTTTGCCGCCCAGCTCTGGCCGCAGAGCGTGTCGGAAACGACGTCCTCGAGCCGCTCGACGGGGTGCAGAAACTCGAGCGCATGCTCCATCGGCAGATAGTGATATGCACCGGGGCGCAGGCCCTCGACATGACGGACGACGAGGTACGTCTCAAAGGCATGGCGCGCACCGCCGCTCGGGACGGTGCGCAGCGTGGCATAGGCCCGGCCGCGCATGGCGCGCACGCCCTGCGTGGCCCAGAGCAGGAACGAAAGCTGCAGCAGGCTGAGCTCCCCCTCCGTATAAATTCTGGCGCTGCGCCGCCGCGTCAGCAGGTCATACAGGCCGCCGCCCTCCGGCAGCGCGGAAAAATCTCGCGGCAGCACCGTCCGCTCACCGCCCATCGGAGCCTTGCACAGCGGAGGCTGCGGCAGCTTTTTCTCCTGATCGGAGACAAATTCCGTGGTATCGTCGTCGCGATAGCCCATGAGGAAGCGTCTTCCCTGTTCGGTGCGTTCGTCCATGGTCAGTCTCTCCTCCGGTTCCCGCCCGCCACAATGAGCAGCAGACGCAGAAACTGCATAATGGTCACGCTCAGCGCGGCCACATAGGTCAGGGCCGCAGCTGTGAGCACACGCTTTGCCGCGGTCTGCTCCTCCGGCAGCAGCAGGGCGCTCTCCTCGATGGCGCGCAGGGCGCGGTGGCTGGCGTTGAACTCCGTCGGCAGGGTGACGAGCTGGAACACGACGCAGAGGCCATAGCAGGCCACGCCCGCCAGCGCCACATAGTAAAACACCTGTCCGAGGCCGCTGAGCGCAAGGCCGAGCACAATGAGCGGCATGGAGAGCCGCGAGCCGATGTTCGTCACGGGGACGATGGCCGCGCGGATATAGATCGGCGCGTAGTGCCGCGCATACTGCACGGCATGGCCAGCCTCATGCGCCGCCACGCCGACTGCGGCGGGCGTTGCCGCATTGTATACGGAGTCCGACAGGCGGATGACGTGGTCCTTCGGGTCAAAATGATCCGTCAGATCGCCTGACACATGCTCCACGCGCACATCGGTCACGCCATGCGCCCGCAGCACCGCCATGGCGGCCTCTGCGCCGGTCATGCCGCGCGCATTGCGCACCTGACTGTAGCGGCGGAACGTGCTCTTGACATGGACGCTGGCCCAGAGCGACAGGATCACCGCCGGGAGCACCAGAACGATATAGTACCAGTCTACATAGAAAAACGGCATTGCGCCTCACCTCGCATGGAAATTATACTGATATTCAATTAAAACCTTTCATTCATAGAATGGAAGGTTTTAATATGAAGATCATTATGAGACGAGATTTCGTGATTTTTCCAAAATCGCGAAATTGGTTACGCCAAAGGCGGAACCTTTCTGATGAAAGATTTGAATCAGAAAACAGTATTACAGCGGCTGCGGCTCCATGGCGTCGTGGAGCTGATCCGTGATCGCGCCGCGGAAAATGCGGTCCGCATGGGTATGGACGGTGTTGAGCGCTCCGGCGGAGTGCTTCAGCTCGATCTTGCCGTTCATGAAGACGTCGTTGTCCAGAATAAAGCGGACCTCCTTGTCCTCGACATTGCCGCGCTTGACCATACCGGGGCCGCAGTGCAGCTTCAGGCGGCAGCCGCCCGCCAGCGCCATCTCCACATCCTGCGTGACGCGCTGGACGCTCTGCTCCTGCACGTCGTCCTCCGCCATCAGGCCAAGATAAGCGGGCTGAATAAGGTCGCGGAACGGCACGCCCTCCAGACCGAGGGCGCGGCGGGAGAAGCCGTTGATGTAGCGCAGGCCGATGCGCTCAAAATACGCCGGGTGATAGATGGCGACGAACTGTGCCAGCACCTCGTCGAGCTTCCGGGCAAAATCCTCCCACGTCGTATAGACCGGCGTGGCCAGCGCAAGGAAGGTGTTTGTCAGGTTGACCTTCCAGTCGCCCGCAGCCGTCAGGAACTGATAGTTCACGACCGTCGGCTGCTCCTCGAGCTTCATGGCGCCCGGCTGGCCGATCACCTTGGGCGGGAGCTTTTCCAGATTGCGCGCGTAGCGCGGGAACTCGGCGCGGATGGCCTCCTGAAATTCGGCAGGCTCCTTCGCGCTGATGGAAAGGATCGTCGGAAAACGGAGCTGACAGATCACCTCGATCAGCTGGCGCTTGCCATAGAGAACACGCTCCGATGCAGAAAACATAGTCAGGACTCCTTTTGGTATTGGGCGTACCGCACGGCCTGTCTTCGGCCTTCGGCGGATCTTTTCCGCCGATCCATCGCTTCGAAAAGTGGGACATACACAAAGTATGCCCGCACTTTTCAAAGCTCGACTCGACGAAAAATCTCTCGCCGAATGCACTCGACAAGCTGTGCGGTACTGCCCTTAATTTATTCTATCTCATTATAGCATGTTGATTCGCGGATTTGCAAGGTCATTCACAAAAGTGTTATACTAGAATCTGATAAAAAGCTTTAAAAGCTTTTTATAGCGCCGAGGGCGCGTCAGATTCTGCATGAGACGGCGCAGCGTGCGTCAGCACGATGCGAGTGTGCGTAGCACACGGGATTCCTGATTAAATGTTTTAATCAGGAATCAGTATTACATGTCCGCCTCGAGCAGACGGTCCAGGATCGCGCGGTGGGTATAGAACGACGTTTCATACGTCAGGTAGCGCATAGAGTTCCGGTCCCACAGGAATTGCAGCTGGGCCGGGAATTCGTCGTCCGCCTCCCAGAAGCGCAGCAACACCGGGAAGAACGGCAGCACCGGCAGCACGGCGGAAAAATCGCCGGGGCCGTCCGTTGGTGTGCCGCCGAGCCGTGCCACGGCCTGCCGCAGCCGGTCGATCCGGCCGGAGAAATGCTGCGCGGCGGGCGGCGTGACGGAAGCCTTCAGCTGCCCCTGCAGCGTTCCGGCCTGCACGGCGTTGAAGCTGTCGTGCGAGCACCACTGCCCGGCCAGGACGGGGAAACCGTTCGGATTGCTCAGCAGGTCATAGGCCGTCATGGCCGCGCCGAAGGGCGCAGGCATCCACACGCCGCCATGCAGCCGCTCGGCCGCGCCGTCCGCGCGGGAAAGGCGCAGCGGCTCATGCAGAAGCTCCAGATAGAGATAGGTCTCATCGCGCCGCAGGGCGAATCGAGCCGCGATGGCATCGAGGTCCTGCGCGGCGAAGCTGTGCCCCGCCGCCTGCGCCTGCAGATCATAGTTGGAAGGTCTCATATCGGTTCCGTCCTTTCAGCTTGTCAAAAAGTCCCGCCGCGGCTGGCGATCAAACGCGAAAGGACACCCTGCCGGCTTCCTTTCACACGTTTCTTCCCCCTGAAGCTTTTGGCTTGGTTGGTTTTTTGACAGCCGGCTTTTTCTTTCGGGTCTTCAGATAGCGCTCCGCCTGCCGGAGCTGGGCGGCCGTCGGCTTGCCGAACGCCTCCCCGCGCTCCGCTCTGCGCGGCTCCTTTGCGGCGGGCTGCGCCTTGCGCGGCTTTGCCGCAGGTTTCTTTTCTGCGGGCCTCTCCCGCTTCTGCGCAGGGCGCTTTTGTGCGGGCTGCTTCTGCGCCGGGTGCGGCGCCTTTTCTGCCTCGCCGCGGCGCGGCCGGATGAGGCACTTCGGGCCATAGCCGATGAGGTCCGTGCGCCCGGCCTTGACAAGGGCCTCGTGGATAAGGGCATAGTTCTTCGGGTCGCGGTACTGGATGAGCGCGCGCTGCATTTCTTTTTCGTGCGGGTCGGTCGGCACATAGACCGGCTCCATCGTCCGGGGATCGAGGCCCGTATAGTACATGACGGTCGAGAGCGTCGAGGGCGTAGGATAGAAATCCTGCACCTGTTCCGGCATATAGCCGAGGTCGCGGACATATTCCGCCAGCTCCACGGCCTCGCGCAGGCCACAGCCGGGGTGGGAGCTCATAAGATAGGGAACGAGATACTGCTTTTTGCCGAGCTTTTCGTTCAGCGCGGCATATTTGCAGCAGAATTTTTCATAGACCGCGTGGCGAGGCTTTCCCATATAGCGCAGGACCTGATCCGAAACGTGCTCCGGCGCGACCTTGAGCTGGCCGGAGACGTGATACTCCACCAGTTCGCGCAGGAAGGTCGGATCCTCGTCGGCCAGCAGATAGTCAAAGCGGATGCCGCTGCGGATGAAGACCTTCTTCACACCGGGGATGGCGCGCAGCTCACGCAGCAGGTTTACATAATCCGTATGGTCCGCCCGCAGATTGCGGCACGGCGTCGGAAACAGGCACTGCCGGTTCTGGCAGGCCCCGTGTGTCAGCTGTTTTTCGCAGGCGGGCTGGCGGAAATTGGCCGTCGGGCCGCCGACGTCATGGATGTAGCCCTTGAAGTCGGGATGCTGCGTCATGCGCGCCGCCTCGGCCAGCAGAGAGTCATGGCTGCGCGTCTGGACGATGCGGCCCTGATGGAACGTCAGCGCGCAGAACGAGCAGCCGCCAAAGCAGCCGCGGTTCGAGACGAGGCTGAACTGCACCTCGGCGATGGCGGGCACACCGCCCGCCTTGCGGTAGGACGGGTGATAGGTGTCCTGATACGGCAGAGCGTAGACGTCGTCCATCTCCTGCGTGGAAAGCGGCGGCTGCGGCGGGTTCTGCACCACGAACTCGCGGCCGTACGGCTCGATGAGGCACCTGGCGGAAAACGGATCGGTGTTGCGGTACTGAACGGCGAAGCTCTCGGCGTAGCGGCGGCGGTCGGCGCGCAGCTCGTCATAGGACGGCAGCGTAATGGCATCCACCACGCCGGAGCAGTCGCGCGTGCGGTAGACCGTGCCGTTCACGAAGGTGATATCGTGGATGTCCAGCCCGCTGTTCATGGCGTCCGCGACCTCGACGATAGCGCGCTCGCCCATGCCGTAGAGCAGGAGGTCGGCCTGCGAATCGAGCAGGATGGAGCGCTTCAGGCTGTCAGACCAGTAGTCATAGTGTGCCAGGCGGCGCAGGCTGGCCTCGATGCCGCCGATGAGGATCGGGATCTTCGGAAAGCTGCGGCGGATGAGGTTGCAGTAGACGACCGTCGCATAGTCCGGCCGCTTGCCCGTCGCGCCGCCGGGCGTATAGGCATCCGTGCGGCGGCGGTGGCGGCCGACAGAATAGTGATTGACCATGGAGTCCATATTGCCGCCCGTCACAAGGAAGCCGAGGCGCGGCTCGCCAAACTCCAGCACAGACGACGGATCGCGCCAGTCCGGCTGCGGCAGCATGGCCACGCGATAGCCCGCGCGCTCGAGCACGCGGCTGATGATGGCATGTCCGAACGACGGGTGGTCGACATAGGCGTCGCCGAGGACATAGACGAAGTCCGGCCGCTCCCAGCCGAGGGCGTGCATCTCGCGCGCGTTGATCGGAAGAAAGCCCGCCATTATTTCGCCCCCGTGGAGCCAAAGCCGCCCTCGCCGCGCGCAGTGTCCGTCAGTGTCTCCGTCTCAAAGAACTGCGCCGTGAGATAGGGTGTGAGGATGAACTGGGCAATGCGCTCGCCCGGCTCGATGGTCTGCGGCTGTGCGCCGTGGTTGCGCATGGGGACGAAGAATTCCCCGCGATAGTCGGAGTCGACAACGCCGACCTTGTTGGCCGGGGCCAGATCGCGGCGGCTGGCAAGCCCGCTGCGGGCAAACACCAGGCCAACATAGCCCTCCGGGATCTCCATGGCGATACCGATGGGGATCAGGCGCGTCTCGCCGGGCGCAAGCACAGCAGGTGCGTCCAGGCAGGCACGCAGATCAGCCCCGGCCGAGCTGGCCGTGCCGTAGGTGGGGAGCGCCGCGCCCTCGCGCAGAATTTTAACGGGTACCTTTTGCATCATAATGCCCTCCGCGTTGATAGCCGTCATCCCACAGGACGATCCGGCCGGATGCCAGCGTCGCCGGAATGTCGATGAGCCGCTGGTTGGACGACCCGCGGAACCGCAGAGCAAGGTCCTTTTTCTCCAGCACGAACGGGCCGTCCACCAGCACGTCGATGCAGCCGAGCATCTGCCGCACAAGAGCCGCGTCGCCGACCCGGCCGGACAGCAGGTCCCGGTCGAGCAGGAAGCCCGTAAAGGCCCACACATTTTTGCCGGGGCAGCGCGCCCGCAGCTGCCGCAGCAGTTCCGCCACGGCGGGCTGGTTGGCAGGCTCGAACGGCTCGCCGCCAAGCAGGGTCAGCCCGGCCACATAGGCAGGCTCCAGGGAATGCAGGATCGTGTCGATGACGTCCTGCGTAAACGGCTCGCCATAGGAAAAATCCCATGTTTCGGGCTGGAAGCAGCCCTTGCAGTGGTGCGTGCAGCCCGAGACGAACAGGCTTGTCCGCACGCCAGGGCCGTTTGCGATATCACAGGTCTTGATAGCTGCATAATTCATGCTTGTTTCCTCCCCAGTCGTGCGAACCACCGGAACGTCAGCGGCCAGACCGTCGCCGCCAGCAGCACCACGAAGAAATAGCGGATGGCATGCGTGCCGATCCAGGTAAAGCCCACGGCGGCGAACAGGAGCTTCAGGCCCTGCTTGACAGCCAGCAGCAGCGCCGCTCCGCCGAGCACCTTGAGCACCTGCGCCCACCAGACGGCCTTCGTCTCAAAGCGGATATACTTCCGCTCCAGCGTGTAGCCCACGCAGAAGCCGAGCAGTGCACCCAGCAGCGAGCAGGAGTTCTTGCGGCCCTCAAAGAGGTTGTCCGGGTCGACGTCCGCCGGGAAACGGGCAAAATTCGCATAGATCACATAGGCCAGCGCCACGACGGTCATCACACCGAGCAGAACGGCCATTTTTTTCGGGTCCTCTGCCGCGCTGCGCACGATAGGATAGATCACGAAGATCAGCACAACAGCCGTCACAGCCGCCACGCTGACGTCCAGCGGCGTGTGCACGCCGAGATACATGCGGGAAAATGCCGTCAGCGCCGCGAGCACGATGCACACGATGCGCAGCGCGCGATTTTTGTGCCAGCGGGCAATGCCGCCGAGCGTGCCGACGGCGTTCTGCGTGTGGCCGGACGGGAAGGAATAGCCGCCCGCCCCGCTGCGCGCGCTTTCCACGATTGTGAAGCTCGGGTCGCGCACCCATGGCCGCGGGATGCGGCACAGCAGCTTGAGGAACTGATTGAGCACCGTGCCGAAGAAGCCGACAAACAGCAGATAATAGCCCTCCTCCTTGCTGACGCACCAGAAGATCGTCAGGGCCAGCAGCAGGAACGCCAGCTCCTCGCCGAAGCAGGTGAATGCCTGCATGACGGCGTCGAGAAACGGGCAGCGGATGGATTCGAGCCAGTATAAAAAAGACATGGCAGCGCCTCCCCTATCGTTGGTTTATTGGTATAGTATAGCACACCGCCGGAAAAACCGCAATCGGGCAAATCATGAGGCGCACCATCGTAGGGGAGCGGCATGCCGCTCCCGGCGACGCACTGACGATTCGTACCGGGTATCGATAAAATGGCATGCACCAATTGCGCCTGTAGCGGCGCTCACTGAGCGCCATGGGCAGTTGCAGATATTGAAGTGTTAATTTCGTGGCGCAAAGCCACCAGATTTGTCATTCCGAGGAGCGAAGCGACGTGGGAATCTCGTGCAGGCAGCTGCGTTTTCGCCGGGGCCATCTTGTTATCCGGCCGGGTACTGCGAGATTGCCACGGCCCCTTTGGGGCCTCGCAATGACAAACTTGGAAGCCTTGCGCCACTGAATTTGTACCGCAAACAACGTCAGCCTGCATGGCGCTCAGTGAGCGCCGCTACAGACGCAATCGGTTTGTACGTTTTTAACGACAGCAGCGCCGCCCGGATGAGCGGCGCTGCGCGTTATCGTTGCTTATTTCTGCTTCAGGAAGCGCATGAGGATCGTTGCCACCTGCGCGCGGGTCGCGCCCGCCCGCGGCTCGAGCCAGCTCTCGCCGCCCTGCGCCACGCCGTTGATGAGGCCGCGGTCCACGGCCCAAGCCAGCGCCTCGCGGGCATAGGCGCTGACGCGCTCCTCATCCGGGAAGGCCGCAAGATCGGCATCCGTCGTCATATCGTCGCCGCGATAGGCCGCATAGCGATACAGGATGGCTGCCATCTGCTCGCGCGTGATCTCCGCCTCCGGGGCGAACGTGCCGTCTCCCATGCCGAGGACGATCTCGTTCTCCACGGCCCAGATCACGGCCTCGGTGTACCAGCTGTCCGGCTCGACATCCGTGAACGGGTTCGCGCCCGTCGGCTCCTTCTGGCCGTCGAGGCGATAGAGCACGGTGACGAGCATGGCGCGTGTCATGGCGACGTTCGGCGAGAATTCCGTATCAGACGTGCCGCGGAACAGGCCGAGCTCCAGCGTGTAATCGATGCCTGCATGGCTCCAGTGGCCGAACTCCGGCGCATCGTGATAGTCATGGCTCGGGCAGATCGTCCCGGCGCAGGACTCGAGGACCGGGAGCACCGTCTTCTGCTCCGCACCGCAGCGTCTGCAGGTCTGCTCCAGCAGGCCCTTCTTCGTCAGGCGCGGGGCCTGCACGACCGTTCCGGCGTTCCAGTCATGGCCCAGCTCGCGGACATAGTCGCCCGTCGTCCGGTCGCCGCAGTGCGCGCAGACATAGGCCGTGTAGCCAAGCTCCGTGCACGTCGGCTCGACGATCTGCGGCACATAGCTGTGCGCCAGCTTCGCGATCGGCTCCGTGTGAGTCTTGCCGCAGGAGCAGGTGTAGGTCATCTCGCCCTCGCGGGTGCAGGTCGGCTCGCGCGTCACGACGCCGTCGCCGTAGGTGTGGCCCGTGGGGGCGATGTAGCTGTCGGTAAAGTGGTCGCCGCAGCGGCCGCAGGTGTGCGTCGTGAAGCCCGGCGTTTCGCACGTCGGCTCCGTCACAACGGCCGCATAATCGTGGCCGAGCGCGGGCAGATTCGTCAGCGCACCGGTCTCGCCGCAGTGCGTGCACACCTCCTGCTCCATGCCCGCAGCCGTGCAGGTCGGGGCAAGGACGGTGCGGGTCTGCATGTCGTGGCCCGTCGCGGGAACGGACTTCAGCGGGCCAATCAGCTCGCAGCGGCTGCAGACACTCTGCTGCATGCCGTCCGTCGTGCAGGTCGGGGCAAGGATGGTGTGATCAACCATGTCATGGCCGAGGGCCGGGAGCACAGTCGCCTCGCGGAACACAAGGCCGCAGCCGGGGCAGGCCTCGCTTTCGCTCAGGCCCGGCTCCGTGCAGGTGGCCGCCTTACCCGGTGTGACCACATGGGCATGCTCGCCCGTAGACGGGACCGTCGTCTGCGCCGTGAAGACCTCTCCGCAGCGCGCGCAGTGGCTGCCCTCGGTCAAGCCGTCGGAAACGCACGTCGGCGGGACGGCGGCGTCCGTCACGACATCGTGGCCCAGCGCCTCCAGCTCCCCGGCCCGCTTCGTCAGGCCGCAGTGCAGGCACGTCAGATTCGTGAAGCCAGGCTCCGTGCAGGTCGGCTCCGTCGTAGCCGAGATGTAGATGTGCTCCGTAGGCTTCACCGTGATCTTGTAGGTGACGCGATAACCGTTGGACGCCCGCACGGCGAACTGGTATTCTCCGGTCGGCAGCGGCTTGTTGATCAGATTTGCGCCCTCCGTGATCTCAAAATACGGGTACTTGGCACCTTCCTCCACATGGAAGCCGACATCCTGCCAGACGTTCAGGCCGGAGAGGGTGAGATAGTCGCCCTCGACATAGTTCTTTCTGATCGGGCCGTCCGTCAGCAGAACGGCCTGATATTCCGAGCCACTCGTGCCGAGGTCGAACTCCGGATACAGGCCCGCGCCGTCCTTGCGCTCCGTGTAGGCCTTGAGGTCAAAGTCCGGCTTCTCCTTCCAGTTTACCCCATCGACATGGTCCTGCAGGACCTTCGTGGTGATCTTGTCGACTGCCTTTGTGCTCCACTGGAGCTGCCACCACGGGTCGCCGTTAAGCGGCGTGCTACCGCGCTCGGACGCACGGCTGCCCCAGAGGTGATAGACCGCATTCGCCGCATAGCCATTGCCCGTCAGAAGGCCGACCTGATAGTAACGGTCCTCCGCAGAGGCGTTCTGCTTCTCGACCTTCGGCGCTGCGCCGAGCGCCAGCCACATCAGATTGGAGAACGGCGCACGCTCATAGCCGGTCAGGCCGCCTGCCGCCGCGCCCGTTGCGCCCTTGGCGCTGATGGAGCCCTGGAAATTCTCGGACTGGATATAGCCGCACTCGTTTATGGTCCCCGTCAGGTAATAGCCGACCAGACCGCCCGCGATCGCGCTGCCGTCCGCCCACGGAAGGAATTCCTGCGGGTTGGCCGCCTTCGTCGTGACCGCACGGACCGAGGTATCCACACAGACGACACCGCGCAGGGCGGCCTCGCCGGCCTCGCCGGTTTCCTTGCCTGCCAGCTTGCCGACCGCGCCGCCGGCATAGGCAACGCCTGCGCCGTTGTGCTCGCCCGTGACCGAGCTGTCGTAGACCGCGCAGTATTCGATCCTGCCGCCGTTGACCAGGCCTGCGAGGACGCCGACGCAGAGGTCGCCCGAGCGGCCGCCGGAGTCGCCGTCTGCCGTCAGGCCGGTCACCGTGGCATTGCGCACGACGAGGTTGCGCACCGTGCCGGTCAGCTCACCGAACAGGCCGACGGTATGGGCCGTGTTGCCGCCCATGCCCGTCAGAACCACATTGTAGATCTCGTGGCCGTTTCCGTCAAACGTGCCGCTGAAGTTCCGCATACCCGTGAAGGACTTGCCCTCCATATTCAGCTCATTATGCAGGATAAACTGACAGTCCGCATAGCTGGGCTTCGAGGTATCCTGCGGTGAAATGGCGGCGAGCTGCTCCGCCGTTTTAATGATATACGGATAGTCCTCCGTGCCGAGGCCGCCCGCAAACGGGCCGCTGTCGATCTGCTTATAGAGCACGAGCGTGATGGTCTGCATCGTCTTGCCGCCGAACTCCACGTCGAGCTTGAGGAATCTGCGGCCGTATTCAAACCCGCCCTCTTCCGTGGTCTTCACATGGAAGAACGCGTTGTCGTGGATCTGCAGATAGGTCGGATCCGCAGCGCTTTGGGCGCGGATGGTGAATTTCGCGATGCCGGAGAAGGCCTCGCTGAGGGATTCGTCAAAATACTTTGCCAGCTCCTCCGCCGGGTCGCGCAGCCAGAAATTGGCCCCGGTCTCGATGACGAAGCTGTCGCCGGAGATGGTGCGGTTCAGCATCCTGCCGCCCGGCGTCTGGTAGACGACCTCAAAGGCCACGTCCTGATGATAATTCGAGCGCAGGTCGCCCAGAATGCAGCCCGCCGTCTGCTCGACGTCGCTCCAGAGGGCGGTGACGGTCGCGTCGATCTGCTTCTGCGAGATCATCGTGCCGAAATCCGTCTGATAGAGGCTGCCGTTTTCCGTGATGTAGGCCGTCTGGTACAGGGCGATCGCCTGCTCATAATACGCGCCCATGACATAGGCGTAGTAGAGGTAGACGATCATGTCCTGCGTACTCTGCGCGGCTGCTGCGCGCGCCTCCTCCTCCGTCTTGCCGCCGCCCTGATAGGCAAGGATGTAATACTGCGTCAGGACGTCCACAACGCTGCCGGGGCCGGAATAGATGTACTTGCCCTGCAGATAGCGGCCGAGCTTGTCGACGGCAGAGTGCAGGTTGCCGCTGTATTCCACGTTCTGGAGGGAGTAGAACTGGTCGTAGATGTTCTTCTGATAGGCGGGCGAAGCGGATTCGTCCAGCATATCCGTCACAAGGCGGTCATAGTAGCTCAGGGCCTCGTAATACTGGTTGAAGAACTCAAAGAACGTGTTGAGGTAGGTGCTGTACTTCAGCTCGAGCGTTGCATTCTGGATCTGGCCGCTCAGATTCTCCATCTGCTGCGAGAGACTGGCGATGCCGTTCGAGACGGTCCGTTCCAGCTGATGGATGGCAGCGCTGTTCTTTTCGAGCTGCTTGCTGATGCTGCTGAGCTCCGCCTCGACCTTGCTCAGGTCGACCTTCTGGATGACGGTCTCCTTCGTCTGGCCGCTGGAGCTGCCGCCGAAGTCGATGCCGAGCAGATCGCTGCCCGCATATTTGAACACGGCCAGCACGCCCTGCCCGGCGTTGTCATACTCGCTCCCGTTCCTGCAGGCGTATATGCCGCCCTTGACGAGCGAGGTACACATTTTCAGACTGGTTCCGATGACGGTGCTGATGACGGCGTCCGCCTGCGGTGTCACGGCAGGCAGAAGCCCGGCCAGCAGGCACAGCGCCAGCAGCAGGCTCACGATGCGTTTTTTCATAGGAGTTCCTCCTTTTTGGCTTGGGGGAAGCTTGAAGCATCCGTTTGATTGTGGTTTTAACTGTAGTTAAATTATGCCATATCGTTCGACAGAAATCAAGTCCTATTTTGGACCGGCCTCAAAATTCCGTCATGGAGAATGGTATATAGGCTGCCAGATGTACGTTGTAACAGGGCGTGCGGCAAATGGACAATTGAAAATGGAAAGCGGAAAGTTTTCGGATCTGCCTGCAGCGGCGCTCACTGAGCGCCGCTACAGACGCAATTGGTTTTTACGGCTTTATCGGCAGCCTGTACGGACTGCAGGCTCCACGCTGGGCGGGGCATGCCCCGCCCCTACAAAAAGTGCTTCGAAATATAAAAATTTCCCTCCCGGCGAACCGGGAGGGAAATTTTTTACTTATGAGATCAGCCCTTGAGGAAGCGCATGAGCAGCGTTGCGATCTGCGCACGCGTTGCACCGGACTGTGCATCGAGCGTGACCGTGCCGTCGGCGGCCTTCACACCGTTGATGAGGCCGGAGGCGACTGCCCAGTTCATGGCGTCCTTCGCCCAATCGGAGACGGAGGCTGCATCCGGGAAGGCGGCGAGCTTATCCTCCGCAACGGCCTCAGCCTTGGCGAAGCGATAGAGCATCGTAGCGATCTCCTGACGGGTAACGGGCGCCTCGGGAGCGAACTCGTCAGCGCTGATGCCCTTGACGACACCGGCTTCCGCCGCCCACTTGACGGCGTCGGCATACCAGACGCCCTCGGTGACATCCTTGAACGGATTGGCAGTGTTCTTCACATCAGGCTTGCCGGCCACGCGGTACAGCACCATAGCGAGCTGCGCACGGGTCACCGTGCCGTCCGGCTCGAACAGGCTGCCGCCGACGCCGAGCATGAGCTCGTTGTTCAGCACGTAATCCACGCCCTCATGATACCACTGCGTGTTGTCCAGGTCGGAGAAAGCCTTGGACGGGCAGTTCTCGGTGCTTGCGGGGATCTCGCGGGTCTGCTCTGCACCGCAGTCGGCGCAGACGCGGGTCTCCTCGCCCGGCGCGAAGCAGGTCGGCTGCTTCGTGACAATCCATTCGCCCCAGTTGTGCTCGACACCGTCGCTCTTGACAACGATGGTCTCGCTGAGATCAAGGCCGCTTTCCGCATTGCGCTGCAGCGTCTTGACCTGCACCTCGAGGTCGCAGTGGACATCGTCCTTCGGGCGGAACTTCAGGTTCGCCAGAACGGCGTCGCTGGCGATCTCCTTTTCGGCAGCATAGCCGAAGAGAAGCTTGCCCTCGGCGGGCTGGAAGCTCGAGAGCTGCGCCGTGCTCACACCGGAGACATAGTCCATCAGGGACGGATCCCAGGTGATCTCAAGCAGGCCGTTCGTCGTGGCCTCGTCGGCCGTCAGGGTCAGGTCCACATCGCCGTTGGCGGTCATGGAGCCGCCCTTCACGGCAGCGATGCGCTGCGCGGCAGGAGCTGCGGCGTTCGAAACCGTGTTGAGGCTGCCGGAGGCTTCCTGTGTGCTGCGCTCGATCTTCTCTGCGGACACGGTCTGCGCGGTGAGCTCGATATCGTTCTTCTCCGCAGCGGCCTCCGCAGTCTGGATGCCCTTAATGCTGGCATTGCCGTAGACACGGTTGACCGTCGCGGGCCAGACAGAATCGCCGACATTGCCGACATCCGTCGCGTCGAAGTACAGGCCGTCGGAGCTCTGCATGAGGTTGAGCATATAGAGCTCATTGGTGTCGCCGGTGAAGTAGGACAGGAAGAGCGTCAGGCCGTCCGTCGTTCCCTCGTCGGCCATGACGAGCGAGCAGTACATGGAGTCCTCATAGCCGCCGAAGGCCAGCTCAGGCAGCGTGGTCTCGAAGCAGCCGCCGCTCAGGCCATAGCCGTCCGCTTCGGTGTAATAGAGGTTGAGGACCCACATATTGCCCTTATTGTCCAGCGCAAGGAACATCTCGGCCGGGACGGTCTCGCCGCTCTTGAGCTTGACCGTCGTCTCGCCCGCAGAGGTGATGGCGGTGAAGTAGCTTGCACCGACCTGCTGCAGGAAGCTCTGAAGCTTGAAGCCGTATGCATCCAGTTTCATCGGATCCTTCGGCGAGAAGAAGTAGTAGTAATAGACACCCACGATCTGGTCCTGCTCCTCGGTGCTGAAGAGAGAAGAGTAGGCCATATCCCACAGCGGGACGCCTGCGCCGTTGGCGGAGCCGAGGTCCTCGCCCGTGGCGGTGTTGATCTTGTGCATGGCCCAGGAATCCGCCGTCGCATCCATCAGGTACATGAGGTCGGAGCTTGCCAGCGTCGTGGACTCGATGCTGATCTCGCCGTCCTTGATGAGCTTGCCGGGCGTCCAGCTCTTGTTCTCCAGATTCCACTGATAGAACTGGGCATGACCGTCCTTATCCTGCAGCGCACCTTCCACGGTGATGTGGAGCGTAGTAACGGTGACGTAGCACTCCGCCTTGACCTCAGGATCGACCGCAGAGGCTGCCGTGATAACGGCGCTGCCCTCGCCGACGCCGGTCACGACGCCGTCCTTGACGGTCACAACCGAATCATCGGAGCTGGACCACGTCACGCTGCGGTCGCTCAGCGTCCACGGGTTGGCCTGCGCGGTCAGCGTGGCCTTTTCGTTGACAAGGAGGGACAGCGTGCTTTCGGACAGGGAGACCGCCATGGCCTCGGTGCTGGGAGCAAAATGGGAGGCGTCGTCCGTGCGGCCCGCCTTGACATAGCAGCCGAGGATGACGGACAGGCTGGAATGATCCGCAAGCTTCTTGCTCTCGCGCGTCGTCGGATCGATGGTGTAGATCGCAGAATTGAGGATCTGGCCCGTGAAGTTCGACGCTGTCGCCAGCGTGAAAACGAGCTTCTGGTTCTTGGCATCCCATGCCAGCGAGGACTGCGCCATGTAGATGGACAGCTCGTCATCCAGTGCGCCGAGATCCTCCGGCTCTGCGAACGTAGCAGCCGTGAAGTGATAGAGCTTGTTGTCGAACGTGCCCTGGCCATAGAAGCCATTGGAGCCGTCGGAGGCCAGCGTCCAGATGTCCTTGCCCATCTCGCCGACGAGCGACGTTGCGCCGGTCAGCAGGTCGAGCTTGAACAGATAGGAAGCACCAAGCTCATTGGCCTCGGAGTATGCGAGGAAGTACATTTCCTTCTCCGCTGCGTTATAGGCCATATCGCTGACAAAGAAGTCATAGCTCAGCGGGCCAGAGGCTGCGCCGAGGTCGGCGATCTTCGTCACATTGGCGAAGTCGTTGTCCGGCATAACATACAGGGCATTTTTCTCGTCAATGGCGAAGACATAGCCGTCGGCATACTCGGCAGCGTAGAGCTTCAGGTTCGTCGCGCCCATGGCGGCGGACTCGGAGCCGTCCTCGGTGTAGGTGTACCACTGCTTTTTATTCAGGTCGAAGAAGGTGTAGTAGCCGTCGATATCGGGCAGGAAATCATAGGAGACCTTGTAGGTGGAGACGTTCATGGCATAGTCATAGACCTGCAGCAGGAACGTCTTGCCGACGACCTTGCTCACATCCAGACGGACATGCTGCGTCTCACCGGCAGTTTCCTGATTCGGCGCGACATAGGTCAGCGCCTTCGAGCCGGCCGCGTCATACAGAGCGACGACGGAGACATACTCGTTGTCCTTCGCTGCGACGTCGAGGGAGCCGTCCACCAGACTGACGGACACGTCCTCGATCTCCGGAGCCGTGTTGTCGATGGTGGTCATCGTGCTCAGGCTCGCGCCCCTGCCGAGAGCGTCCCAGTCATAGGTGCCGTCGGCCTTGCGGTAATACTCCGGAGCCAGCACGAGGGAGATGTTGACCGTCGTGCCCTCGGGGAGCTTCTCGCCGTTGGCCTTCGTACCGGACCAGCCGAGGTTCACGGCCTTCTGCGTGTCCTGCCAGCTTCCGCCGTTGGCATAGTAGAAGGCGGCGGAAACCGGGCCAAGATCCTCTTCTACATAGACCTCACCGGTCTTGGCATCGGAGATGACATACTTGGCATCGCCCGCATTACGGATGGAGGCAAAGTAGAGCTTGAAGATCTGATCGCCGTTCTCGTTGTTCAGGGCGTTGCGCGCGGGCACATACTCGTCGTCCTCGGCAAGCGGGTTGCCGAAGTAGTAGTACTCGCCGTCCTCGTTGGCATACTTGACGGTGACCATGTTGCCGAACATGTTGGGAGAACCGTCGGAATCCGGGAGATACGGGTTGCGGGTCTCCTTCTCGTACCAGTACTCGGACAGCGTGCCCTTATCGAACATGGAGGCATCGGACCAGTTGCCATAGAAGCCCAGCACGGGGATGGAATGGGAAACGCGCTCGACACCGTCTTCCGCGGAAACGGGGTTGGCATACAGGAAGGCCTCGACATAAGCGCCGTTCGTGTAGTAGGCGTCGAGGAATTCCTTCTCCTCGTCGATGAGGGAGAACGTCACATGGACGGAGATGCTGCCATCGGCCGGGAGAACGACCTTTGCAGCGGAGATGAGCTTCAGCAGCTCGGAGACATCGTGCGTGTCGGTGTCGCCGTCGCCGTCGACATCAGCCTTGAGCTTGCCCGCGCCGGCCGTGACGTCGTCGAGCAGGAGCTGTGCGTCGTTGGCATCGGTGTCGCCGTCCTCGTCGAAGTCATAGACAGCGAGCTCCGACGGAGCGGTCAGGACCTTGCCGTCGACCGTCCAGACAACATTGGCCGCTACGGACATGGTCTGCGGCAGGAGATACAGGACGCCGTCGACAGAGGCCGGAGCCTGCGTGAAGACATCGGCGGAGAGGGTGTATTCAATGGCCTCGTCCGTGAGGTTGTTCAGGGTGAAGTCTGCGGAGTAGACGCCCGTGCGGTCGGGATCATCGCCCAGCTCGACCTTGGCCTTGCCGTCGGGCTGGCCGTCCACGAGGACGTAGCTCTCGGCATGGATCGCATTGGAAACGTTGGCAAGGCCTGCGCCCTGCTTCAGGATGGAATACCAGGATTCGGCACTGGCATCATAGACGGGCTCGGCCGTGGACATCAGCAGGCTCTGGGCCAGATGACGCACGGAGACGCCGGTCTTTTCCTTCAGGCCGTTTTCGCGGATGTACTGCGCCACGAGGGCTGCCATACCGGCGACCTGCGGGGCCGCCATGGACGTGCCGCTCATGACCTCATAGGCCTGGCCGCCTGCCACGGCACCGTTGACGGAATAGATGTTGCCGCCGGGAGCCGTGATCTCGGGCTTCATGCTCAGATCGCTCGGAACACCCCAGGAGCTGAAGTCGCTCATGGTGTAGGAATCGGAGGAACCGGTGCTCGTGCTCATCTTGCTGGAGACGGTCAGCTTGCCGGTGTAGTAGAGCACGGTCGTGCCGTCCTCGGCGTAGACCGGGGTGGAGGCCGCCTTGATGTCGGCCGCTTCCGTCTGCAGGATGCTGACGCACGGGATGGTCGCGGTGGAGTCGGACAGATCCATGCGGATCACGCCTGCCTGGTTGTTGCAGACGACTGCGCCGGCGGCGCCCGCTGCAGCTACGGCCATGTGCTTCTGATAGAAGGAGCTCGTGCCGCGGAAGACAAAGGCGACCTTGCCGGAGATGACGTCGGCGTAGTCCGTCAGGAGGCTGTTGCCGTCGGCATCCGCGCCGGTGTTCTCGAAGTAGACATACTCATATTCGGTGCCGCTGCCGTCGGCAGAGGTATCGAGCGTTGCAAAGGCCTTGTTCGTATAGCCGCTGTCCGCGGTATCGGTGTAGAAGACCTTCGCGCCGTCGCCATAGGAGAAGGAGTAGCCGGTCGTGCCGGAATTATCCACGGAGGCCACACCGAAGGAGTTCTTGTAGGAGCCGGGAGAGCCGCCGGTGGCGAAGTTCACATCGTCCAGATACAGGACACCCTTGCCGTTAACAGAGTTTTCCGGCCAGCTGGAGGAATTGCCTGCGGAGATGGAGACGACGGTATCGGTCTCGGCCAGCTTATCCAGGATGCCCTGATACTTCGCATCGGGGGTGGTAAAGCCCGCGTTGCCGGAGCCGAGCGACAGGTTCACGGAGTCGCAGCCGAGCATCACGGCGTCTTCGATGGCGACCATGTAGTCGGAATCATATGCGCCGCCGCCCTTGCCGAAGACCTTCATCGTGATGAGCTGGGCATCGGGGGCAACGCCCTGCACAAACACGGAATCGAGCGCCTTTTCATAGCCGCCCTTGCCGTCGGAGACATAGCGGTTCGCCGTGGCGATACCGGCAACGTGGGAGCCGTGCTCGCCCTGCTTGTCGCGGTCGTGCGTGATGTCGAAGTCCTCGTCCACATAGTTGAACGCGAACGGGAGCTTGCTGGTGAGATAGAGCTTGCTCGCATCGGGGACAAGCTTGCTGATGTTCAGCTTCGGCAGAACAGCAGCGATCTCGTCAACATCGAGCAGGTCCAGAGAAGCGATGAACTCGTCCTTGCTCTTGCCCGCATCGGCGGCCAGCTGCTCGAGGGAATACTCGAACGCCTTGCCGTCAAAGGAGATGTGGTCGGTGTCCGTGCCGGTGTCGATGACGGCGATACGGCTGCCCGCGCCGGTGTAGCCGTCTGCCCAGGCGGCCGTGGAGCCGATCATCGCGCCGGAAGTAGCCATGTCGGGATCGGCATCGCCGGTGGAGACGACATCCGGCTCATAGCGGTTCTCGAGCGTGACGGAAGCCACGCCGTCAAGCGCTTCGATCGCCCCGATCTTGCCATAGGGCACGTTGGCGGAGATCGTGTTCGTCAGGAGCGTCATGTTCCAGACGACATCGAGCGCCTCGCCGCCGAGCACATCCTTCGAGATGCGCTGTGCCATCGCCTGCTGCTGGACCTTCAGACCCGTGCGGTAGATGTCCGCCGCAGCATTGTTCGCGATGCCGCGCGTGGCATAGCCCGCGTCAATGGTCGAAGCGCCCGCCAGCGTAATGGAGACACGGACCATGTCGGTGTCTGCATATTGCGGCGTATCTTCCTTCGTTTCGGCTGTATGCATTTCCGGTTCCGCAGTCACGGCGTCATTGCTGACCTTTTCGATCGTGACTCTGGGGCCAGGATCGGCCGCGGCGGCCGGCAGCGCGAAGCCCATGACGACCGCAAGGGTCAGGACCAGCGCAAGCAGCTGCTTCAGCTTCTTTTTCATACGTTTTCCTCCTTGATATGATGTAACCGGCCGAAGCCGGTCAGGCTGACAAAAACAGTCCAGCTGAACGCTGCGGAGGGAAGAAAAGCGGGAAAAGAAACCGTCAGGGTATCCTTTCGCATTCCATGACCCGCCGCAGCGGCAGAATTGCAAAAAGTAATAATTACATAATTTGATTTTGCAATTCTGAAAGCAGCTTGGCTGAAAAGTCCAAAAGGACTTTTTTGACAAGCCGAACCGGCCAGCGCCAGTATTGTTCCCCCATTGTAATACGTCCACGGCGGAAAAACAAGTGTTTTCTTAAATATTTTTTCATAATTTTGCCAAGAATTTTACATAACCTGCAGGGAAAATAAAAAATGCTGCAAACTATGTTGGAATTTCAACATAGTTTGCAGCTTACAGCATTTTTACAATTGAGCTTCGGTCAGACAGCCTCGGGCGCTCTGCGGCGCAGCAGACCGGCCCAGGCCATCATGGCCGCAACGGCAAAGAACAGGGCCATCATATAGGGCTCCTCCCAGATGCTCTCAAACACGCTGTGGAGGAGCACACCGACGAGGCCGCACAGCATACCGGCGCACAGGGGTGACCAGCGGGTCTTTGCCGTGCGCACACAGCCGCGCAGGCCGTTGCCGATGAGGCCGAGCAGCATCATGCCGAAGGCCGTCACGCCGACAACGCCGTTCTCCGTGAGGATCTTGACATAGTAGTTATCCACATACATATACTCGACCCACGGCAGGACGGGGTTTTTCACCGCGACCGCGCCGCCGTACATGCCATAGCCCATGCCGAAAACGGGATCCGTGGCCTTGAGGTAGCCGATGGCCGTGGCCCAGCGCTTCGCGCGGCCGCCGCGGGCATTCGAGTCCGCAAACTGCGGCGTGAACAGGTAGCCGATGCGGCTGCGCACGAACGGCAGCGTGCAGGCAACTGCGCCGCACACGAGCATCAGGGCCAGCAGGCGGCGGTCGATGAGCAGAGCGAACAGCACGGCCGCAGCAGCCAGCGCAAGCCACGCGCCGCGTGACATCGTGAACAGGCAGCCCGCGCACATGGCAAGGCCGCACAGCCAGAACAGCACCTTCTGGGAAGGGCGCTCGCAGGCATAGGCCAGACCGATGGTCATCGGCGCGAACAGGATCATATAGGCGCCCATAATGTTCGGATTGCTGAAGATGGAGTAGACACGCGTGCGCACCGCGCCCTCGGCGGCGTCCGTCCAGCTTGCAGGAATGGGCACACCGATGATGAACTGCCAGATGCCGTGCAGGGCCAGCACCGTGGCAATGATGACCATGGTGAGGTACATCTCACGGAAATCTCGCTCGTCGCGGAGGAGATGCGTGACAAGATAGAACACCGCCAGATATTCCATGCTCGCGCGGAAGCCCGTGAAATTCACGGTCGGCGCAGGGCGGACCGTCATCAGCAAGAGCACGCCCACCGTGAGATAGAACGCGATCCACAGGCCGATGCCGTTGGCCGTGCTGGAAAGCGGGCGCCTTGTGTCGACGCGGCGGTGGATGACCCACACGAGCGAGAAGAGCATCAGCAGCTCATCCCAGACGGAGGCAATGGCCGCCAGCTGCAGCACGTCGCGCAGCAGATAGTCCACGATCGCATAGGACGAGAACAGGAACAGCAGAAAGCCCGTCATGCCGCCCGCAAACAGCCAGCCGAGCAGGAGGCTGTTCCGCAGCGCTGCCATGACGCGGCGGTAAATGCGGTAGGCAAGGCTGTCCTCCAGTACCGGCACGACGCGCGCCCCGATGCCGCACAGCCACGCATTGCCGCGATCCATCAGCCTGCGGTAGGCCGAGCGCTCCACGGCGGGCTGCCCGCCGAGCAGGCGGCGCAGTGCCCGGCCGGGCAAAGACTCCGCAAACGCGCGGTGGATCGCCGCAAACATCCGCGGCAGGAACGTGCGGTGGTACAGGGCCGCAAGCGCCGCGAACAGCCGCCAGAGCAGACTGGTCCTCAGCAGCTCATCCATGAAGCTTCTCCATGGCGCTGACCGTGCCGAGCATCTCGATATCCACGGTCTTGACCGTATAGTCGCGGCCGATGCGGACCTCCTGCGTGCCGACGACGAAGGAACCGACGGTGTTCTTGGCAGTGGCCTCGATCACAAAGCGGACCGTCACGCGCTGGCCGTCTGCGCTGTCGTCCTGCGGCAGAATTTCCGCCGAGGTGATCTGCGCATCCTGGAACTTGTTGCTGTTGAAGATCTGATTCGGACTGACCTTAAGGGTGGAATCGTCGTCAAGCTTCAGCTCATAGTCCTCCGCCGTCACGGCAGTCACGGCGTTCTCCGCCTGCATCAGGGGCATGTCCTCGCACAGGACGGTGTAGCGCAGGTTCGCCTGCGCACTCGGCTCGTCGGCAGCGATCGTTTCGCCGCCGCTTCCGCCCACCATGCGCACGGCGAGGAAGGCCACAGCGGCGATCACAACAAGCAGGATGAGTACATCGACGATGTTCAGCTTGCCGAACAGGCGGCCGTTCTTGACGATTTTCATAAGATAACCTCCAGTTGGCGGAAAAAACGGGAGAAATCCGATTGCTTCTTTCCGCAAAATATATTATAATGAATATTCAGGCAAGCTGATTCTATCAGATTTGCCGCGGAATTGCAAGAGGCAACAAGAGGCACAAGTGATATCAGGTTGTCAAAACCTGCCAAGTCAAAAGCTTCGGAGGGGAGAAACGTGTGAAAGGAAACCGTCAGGGTGTCCTTCCGCGTTTGATCACCCGCCGCAGCGGCAGAATTGCAAAATTATGCTGCAGAATTTTATTTTGGAATCCTGAAAGCAGCTCGGCGAAAAAGCCCGCAGAGACTTTTTTTGACAAGCTGATCTGCCCATTTTGAGGTATGACCGTATGAAACTCATCCATCTGATCTCCGGCGGCGATGTCGGCGGCGCGAAAACGCACGTTCTTTCCCTGCTGCAGGGCCTGAACCGCACGGAGGATGTCCACCTGATCTGCTTTATGGAGGGACCGTTCGCCGAGGAGGCCCGCTGTCTCGGCATCCCGACGACCGTCATTGAAGGCAGCAACCCCATGGCGGTGCGCAAGCGCATCCTTGCCATCATCCGGCACGACGACTGCCAGCTGCTGCACTGCCACGGCGCCCGCGCGAACATGATCGGTGCGCTCGTGCAGCGGCAGGCGCGCATCCCCGTCATCTCCACCATCCACAGCGACTACCGGCTTGACTATCTCGGCCGCCCGCTGGCCGCGCTGACCTACGGCAACATCAACAAGGTCGCGCTGCGCCGCTTTGACGCGTGGATCGGCGTTTCGGACGGCATGCGCCAGCTCCTTATTTCGCGCGGGTTCGACCCGCAGCGCATTTTCCCGCTGTATAACGGCGTCGACTTCTCCACCCCGCTCAAGACCGTCCCGCGGGATGAGTGGCTGCGCGGCATCGGCCTGACGCCGACGGACAGGACCGTCGTGTTCGGCATTGCCGCCCGCATCTCCCCCGTCAAGGATATGACGACGCTCGTGCGCGCCTTTGCCGCGGCCGTGAAGCAGGCGCCGGACATCCGCCTTGTCATCGCGGGCGACGGTGAACAGGCCGGAGAGATCCGCGCGCTGGCCAAGGAGCTGTGTCCGGAGGGCACGGTATTCTTCCCCGGCTGGCTCGAGGACGTCAACAGCTTCTATCAGGCACTGGATGTCAATGTGCTCACGTCGCTGTCCGAGACCTTCCCCTATGCCCTGACGGAGGGCGCGCGCATGCACTGCGCGACCATCGCCTCGAACGTCGGCGGCGTGCCCTACCTCATCGACGACGGCGAAAACGGCCTGCTGTTCGAGCCGCAGGATGTCTCCGCGCTCACGGCCCACATGCTCACGCTGGCGACAGATGCCGCAAAGCGCCGCGGCATGGGCGAGGCGCTCTATGAAAAGACGAAGCGCGACTTCTCCGTGCAGGCCATGGTTGAAAAGCAGAAGCATTATTACGAGATCATCATCCGCCGCTTCCGCCGCCCGAAGCTCGAGCGCGACGGCGTCGTGATCTGCGGGGCCTACGGCAAGGGCAACGGCGGTGACAACGCCATTCTCGACGCCATCGTTGCCCAGCTGCGCCACATCGACCCTGATCTGCCGATCTGCGCCCTCAGCCGCACGCCGAAGGAGACGCGCGCGGCCGCCTGCGTCGATTCGCTCTATACGTTCCGGCTGCTCGCCATCCGCCGCAGGATGCGCCACGCGAAGCTCTACCTCAGCGGCGGCGGCACCCTCATTCAGGACACCACGAGCACGCGCTCGCTCCTCTATTACCTTTCGAGCATCCGCATGGCCGCCCGCGCGGGCTGCCGCGTCATGCTCTATGGCTGCGGCATCGGCCCCGTCTCGCGCCCGCGCAACTGCGAACGCACCGCCAAAACGCTCAACCGCTATGCCGAGATCATCTCCCTGCGCGACCGCTACTCCGAGGAGACGCTCCGCGCCCTCGGCGTGACGACGCCGGAGATCCGCCTGACGGCGGACCCCGCCCTGCTGATCGATCCGGGCGATACGCCCGCCATCCACAGCTTCCTGCACCACAGCGGCCTGGCAGACGGCACGCGCTACGCCCTGTTCGCCCTGCGCCCGTGGAAGGACTTCGACCGTCACATCGCCGCCTTTGCGAACGCGGCGGAATACGCCCACCGGGAGTACGGCCTGACGCCGGTGCTCTATGCCATGGAGCCGTGCCGTGACCGCGCCGCGCTGAACGCCGTCGCCGCGCAGCTGCGCTGCCCGTATCTGCTGCTGGAGGCCGGGAGCAACGGCACGGAGATCGTGGCACTCATCCGCCGGATGTCGCTCGTCATCGCCATGCGGCTGCACACGCTGATCTTTGCCGCCGGGCAGGGCGTGCCGATGGTCGGCGTCGTCTACGACCCGAAGGTCAGCGGCTTCCTCGACTACCTCGGACAGGACCTCTACCTCCCGCTGGAGGAGGCAAGCGCCGCCTCGCTGTGCGACCTCATCGACACGGCCATGGCCGAGCAGATGTTCGAGGCCGAAAATATCCGCAGCCTGCGGGAGCTGGCCGCAGAGAACGAAGAGCTGGCCCGTCATCTGCTGACAGAGGAATAATAGGCATAAAATCAGCCGGAGACCCGGCGGAAGCACTTCACAGCAGCTTTCGCCGGGTCTCCGGTTTTTGTGGGAAGGGAGCTATTTCCGCGCCCCTATTTCTCCGCAGGCGATTGATTTCGCGGCTTCTCCGACTCCGCCAGTATCGTTTCGCAGAAGCGCAGAATGCGGCTGCGCACCTGCGCGGCGGCGCCGCCCGCCTCCTCATGGAAGATATCATGCCGCGCGCCCGGCAGCAGGACCGTCTGCACGGGGAGTCCCGCCCGTTCCATCGCCGCGCCGAGCTGCCTTACGCCGCTTCCCATCGCGCCGACAGGATCGTCCGCGCCGGACAGCAGCAGGATTGGGCAGCGGTTCCAGCCCGCAAGCGCGCGCTTTCCGCCGGTCCGGCGCATGGCGCTCAGCAGCTCCAGAAACAGCGCCGCTGAGATATCCGGCCGGCACAGCGGGTCGGCGCAGTAGCGGTCGAGCGCTTCTTCGTCGGCGCAGAGCCAGTCCGCCCGGGTGCGGTTCGGCGCAAATTTCCGGTTATAGGCGCCAAAGGAAAGCTTCTGCACCAGCGGCGTCGTACCGCCGGGCTTTGCCCGGCGCAGCTGGCCCCGGACGATCGCCTGTATGACGGCAAGCACCGCGCCCGGCTGCGTGCCCGTTCCCGCAAGGATCACCCCCGCCGGAGCGACCATGCCCCGACAGAGCGCGTCCCGCAGCAGGAAGGAGCCGAGGGAAAAGCCCAGCATTCCCAACGGCACACCGGGAAAGCTCTCCCGCAGTCTCTCACAAAAGCGCTGCAGATCAGAAAGCGACTGCTCCCAGCCGTCCGGCCCCATGTCGGCACAGGTACGGCTGCCCGGATTGCGGCCATGCCCACGTAGGTCAAAAGCCGCGCAGGCAATGCCATGCTCTGCCAGCGCGGCAGCCAGCGTGTCGTAGCGTCCGCTGTGCTCCGTCATACCGTGGCTGATCTGCAGCACGAGGCGTGGCTGCCCGTCCGGCAGCCACAGGCGCGCGGGAAGCTCCGTCCCCTGCGCGCCCGCAAATTGGAATTCCGTTTCCTGCATGGTTCATTCTCTCCTTCCGGTTCAAAAAACAGAAAAAGCACGGGTGCGCCGCTGCTTCCGCGGCGCACCCGGCAGACTGTCGAAAAAGCCTCGCAGAGTTTGCGCCCGCAGGCGCAAAGAAAATGGAAATCATTTTCTCCGGCGGCGTGTACGTCGGAGAAAATACCGCTCGGCTCGCAAACGTGCGAAGGGCACGCCGCAGGCGTGCCCTTCGTGCGCTGCAGCGAGCCGCTGCCCCATTCAAACGAGAGCCCAGTGAAACGGGTCTCGTTTGAGAGCTTGTCAAAAATTCTTTTTTGACAAGCTCAGCACGGGTGCGCCGCTGCTGCCGCGGCGCACCCGTTCTGTCTTCGTGTCAGGATGCCGAGACGGAAGCGCTCAGCAGGTCGTAGATCACGACATTATTGAAGTTGAACTCTACAGGGTACTTTGTTTTCAGCTCCGTGATCTTTTCACCGGCTGCGGCGGAAGCCATGTCGTCCTTCGCCGTGTCGAACCAGGCGCGGGTCTCGGTCTGGCCGATGAAATAGATGATGTGGTAGCCATGGGTCGTCTCGACGATCTCACAATCGCCGGGCTGGCGGCTCTCGTCGAAGCACCAGTCGTTGAACTCCGTGACCATCTTGCCGGGCTGGAAGTCCTCATACAGGCCGCCGTTGTCCTTGGAGCCGGGGTCCTGATTGTACTCCAGCGCAAGCGTCTTGAAGTTGTCCTCCGTGGGGTCGGCCTGCCAGAGGGCAAGGATGCGCTCGGCTTCCGCCTTGGCCGCTGCCTTCGCCTCATCGCTGTAGTTGCCGTCGCTGTCCTTCTCGCCCTCGGGCTGGATGAGGATGTGGCGGACGGAGACGTTGTTGACCTTCGTCACGCCCTGATCGATATAGCTCTGGGCGTTTTCGTCATAATAGGCCTCGATCTCGGCATCCGTCAGCGCGTTGGCAGACTCGCCGTACAGCACGTTCTTATAATAGTTCACCGCAGTATAATACGTCAGCAGATAGTCGTGATAGATCTCGGTCGTGACACCCTTGCCGAAGTTGACCTGCAGATAGGCATCGACATCGTCATAGCCGTTGTCTGCCGCGCTCTTGGCAAAGCTTCCCTCCGGGTCCAGCACGTCCTCGATGGAGGAGGCGTCCGTCTCCGGCAGCTCATAGCCCGCCTCCTGCGCCGCCAGATACAGGGCGCGGATCTCGGCGAAGTTGTTCGTGGCGCTCGTCAGGAAATACTGCTCCCACGTTCCGCCGCTCGGGGCGTCCTGCAGGGCCAGCGCCTTCGTGTAGTCCAGACCCAGCATGGAGGCATAGGAGCCATAGTTGTTCATGAGCTGGTAGAATTCCATCCAGTAGTAGATCTGCAGGTCGGCGTTCGTCAGGCAGTAGCCCGTCGCATCGCGCGCAACGACCGTGCGCATCTGCACGTCGCCGGCCTCCGCCGTGCCCGTAGTATAGGCGGCGTTGTCCGTGACGGCGTTCTTGCCGAAGTTATCGGCGTCGATCAGATTGGCCGCCTTGCCGTAGGTCGTCGTGACCTCCTCGCCCGCTTCGAGCGTCTTGTCCGCGACGGTCTCGGTCGTGCCGTCCGTTGCCTCAGTCGCCTCCGTCTGCGGGGCCTCCGTCTCGGCCGGGTGATCCTTGCGGCCCGTGATGAGCAGGACGCAGGCCGCGATGGCCGCCGCAAGAGCCAGTGCCGCCAGGAAAATGGCGATCTTTGCGCCCTTGGACATGCCGGGCTTCTTTTCCGCAGGCTTCTCCTCCGGCTTCTCCTCCGGCTCCGCCTCAGGGACCGGCGCGGTTTCCGGTTCGGCCTCCGGGGCCGCCTCCGGCTCTGCCGGGGTCACTTCCAGTTCTTCGTTTTCGTTGTGTTCCAGATCCATAATGTTTCTCGCTTTCCGAATGATGCTCCAATCATATCACACCACACAGGGCTTTTCAACGCATTTTCGCGCCGGGGTGTGAATTTTCTGTCAACTTTCGCCCGGCGCGCCGCCAGACGAGCACGCCCGTGAGATCCGCAAGCGCCCAGCCGATGGGGATGGACCACCAGATGCCCACGACGCCGATGGCCGGGACGGCCGAAAGCGCATAGGCAAGCGCCACGCGCGTGCCGAGCGAGATGACCGTCAGCACGAGCGACATACCCGGCCTGCCGACGGCGCGGTAGAGGCCATAGAGCAGGAACAGCCCGCCGATGCCCACATAGAACGCGCCCGCGATGCGCAGGTAGGTCACGCCGGCCTGCAGGATCTCCGTCTCGCCCGGCTGCAGGAACAGCCCCAGCAGCGGCGCAGCAAGCAGCACGACGCAGGCCGAGACGCATACGGCAAAGACCGACGACAGGAGCACGGCCGTGCGGATGCCGCGGCGGATGCGCTCCGGCTGCTGCGCGCCGTAGTTCTGTGCAATGAACGTGGAGAACGCATTGCCGAAGTCCTGCAGCGGCATATAGGCAAACGAGTCGATCTTCACGGCGGCTGCGAACGCCGCCATGATCACGGGGCCGAAGCTGTTGATGCGTCCCTGCACCATGAGGATGCCGAGGTTCATTACGGACTGCTGCAGGCATGTCAGCACCGAGGCGCTCAGAAGCTCCCGCAGCATGGCGCCCGTGATGCGCCGCTCCTCCCGCCGGGCCCGCAGCTCCGGACAGCGCACGAGGGTATAGACCGCCGTGCCGATGCCGGAGAGCCACTGCGCCAGCACCGTCGCGGCCGCAGCGCCCTCCACGCCCCACCGGCACACGAGCACGAACACGAGGTCGAGCGCGATGTTGAGCACGGCTGCCGCCGCAAGGAAGAGGAGCGGGACGAGCGAATTGCCCACCGCACGCAGGAGCGAGGCGTAATAATTATAAAGAAACGTCCCGCCGATGCCGAAGAAAATGACGAACAGATACGACCGCATCAGGGGCCAGACCTCCGCCGGGACGGACAGGAGCGTTTTCATCGCATCGAGCAGCAGAAAGGCCGCCGCATTGAGCACGACGGTGCACGCCGCGATGAGCATGAAGGCTGCATGCGTCTGCCGCCGGAGTCTGGCAAGGTCCCGCTGCCCCCAACAGACGGAGAACAGCGCGCCGCTGCCCATGCACAGGCCGAGCAGGATGGACGTCAGGAACGTCATGAGCGTATAGGACGAGCCGACCGCGCCGAGCGCGTCCGAGCCAAGAAACCGGCCGACGATGAGCGTGTCCGCTACATTATAAAGCTGCTGCAGCAGGTTCCCGCAGATCATGGGGAACGCAAAGCGCAGCAGCGTTTTGGGAATGGAGCCCGTCGTCAGGTCGATCTGTGCCAAAATCACCGTCTCCTTCTCCTATTCAGGTGAATTCCGATTTATCATAGCAGATATCCAGCTGTTTTGCAAGTTGCGCTGCAAATAATTCGCATAGTTTGCGTCCGCCGTCAAAAAAGCGATTTTTTTCATGCAAAGAATGCAGGAAACCGATTGACATTCCGCCCGCTGCGCGGTAAGATGAGGGCAAACCGAAAAACTTTTTGGAGGTCACACCATGAAGCCCTATGCAGACTACACCCGTTCGGAGCGCTGCGCGGAATATGCCGCGCTGCAGGAGCAGTACGATGCCTGGAAGGCGAAGAAGCTCTCTCTGAACATGGCCCGCGGCAAGCCGAGCCGCACGCAGCTTGACATGGTCAGCGGCATTCTGACCGTGCTGCAGTCTCCGGAGGACTGCTTCGACGGCGCGCTCGACGTGCGCAACTATGGCGAGCTGACCGGCATTCCCTCGGCCAAGCGCCTGTTTGCCGAGCTGCTGGGCGTGACGCCCTCGCAGGTCCTCGTCGGCGGCAGTGCCAGCCTGAACCTCATGTATGACCTCATCGCCAAGGCCTGGACGCACGGCCTGCTGCACTCGCCGCGCCCGTGGTCGCAGGAGCCCGTCGTCCGCTTCCTGTGCCCCGCGCCGGGCTATGACCGCCATTTCCGCGTGTCGCAGTCGTTCGGCATGGAGCTCATCCCCATCGCCATGACGCCGGACGGCCCGGACATGGACGCCGTCGAGGCCGCCGTGCGCGACCCGGCCGTCAAGGGCATCTGGTGCGTGCCGAAATACTCCAACCCGCAGGGTATCGTCTATTCCGACGCCGTCGTCGACCGGCTGGCCGCCCTGCGCCCCGCCGCGCCGGACTTTGCCCTGATGTGGGACAACGCCTACTGCCTGCACGAGGTCTATGGCCAGTTCGTTCCCTTCCGCGACATGCTCACGCTGTGCCGTGAGGCAGGGAACGCCGACATGGTCTATGAATTTGCCTCAACATCCAAGATCACCTTCCCAGGTGCGGGCGTGGCCGTCATGGCGGCGTCCGAGGCGAACCTGAAATACCTCTCCGGTCTGCTCGGTGCGCAGACCATCAGCTATGACAAGGTCAACCAGCTGCGTCATGTCCGCTTCCTGCAGGACAAGGCCCATGTGCTCGCGCTCATGCAGCGCCACGCCGCTATCCTGCGCCCGAAGTTCGAGGCCGTGCTGGCAGCCCTGCGCGGTATCGCCCCGCTCAACATCGCGAGCTGGACGGAGCCGAAGGGCGGCTACTTTGTCTCATGCGACGCCATGCCCGGTACGGCGAAGCGCACGCTCGCTCTGTGCGCCGAGGCCGGTGTGACCATGACGCCCGCCGGAGCAACCTATCCCGGCGGGAACGACCCCGCCGACAGCAACATCCGCATCGCGCCGAGCTTCCCGCCCGTGGAGGAGCTGGAGCAGGCCATGCAGATCTTCTGCCTCGCCCTGCGCATGGCCGCTTTGGAAAGGCTCGGGCTTTGATTATTACGGCAGCACCGCACAATTATATCTTCGGTCTTTCCCGGATCTTTTTCGCCGAATGCTCTCGCTGAATGGTGCTGTGCTGGCTTGATTTTTCATTTTCTATTCTTCATTCTGTTCCGAATTCTGATACGGAGGGATCCTTCATGCTGGACGCCATTGCACTCGGCGAGCTTCTGATCGACTTTGCCACGGTCGACACGGACCGCGACGGCTACCCCACCCTCGCCGCCCATCCCGGCGGCGCACCGGGGAATTTTCTGGCCGCCCTGCACGCCTACGGCTGCAGCGGCGCCATGCTCGGCAAGGTCGGCGCGGATACGTTCGGCGACCTTCTGTGCGCCACACTGGCGCAGGCCGGCATCCGCACGGAGGGCATCGTGCGTGATCCGTCCGTGTTCACAACGCTGGCCTTCGTCACGTTCGGCCCCGGCGGCGAACGCGCGTTCAGCTTTGCCCGCAAGCCGGGCGCGGACACACAGCTCCGCTTTGACGAGCTGGACCTTTCGCTGCTGGACGAGGCGCGTCTGCTCCACTTCGGCAGCCTGAGCCTGACGCAGGAGCCGGTGCGCTCCGCCACGCAGCAGGCCGCCGCCTACGCCGCCGCGCACGGCAAGCTCCTCAGCTTCGACCCGAACCTCCGCCTGCCGCTGTGGCCGGATGCCGAAGCGGCGAAAACGCAGATCCTCTGGGGCCTGCGGCAGGCCGATATCGTCAAGATCAGCGATGACGAGGTGCGCTTTCTCTGGGGCTGCGGCCCCGAGGAGGGCGCAGCGCGCCTGCTTGCGGACTTCGGTGTCCGCCTGGCCATGGTCACCTGCGGGCCGAAGGGCTGCCTGCTGCAGAATGCCGGGGCAGCCGTCCGCGTGGCCGCGCCGCGCGTCCTGCCGGTCGACACGACGGGCGCAGGCGATATCTTCGGCGGCAGCGCCGTCAGCCGCCTGCTGCAGCTGGGCCGCGCGCCCGAGGCGCTGACCGAGGACGAGCTGACCGCCATCGGCCGCTTCGCCGCCACGGCCGCCAGCCTGTCCACGCAGTACCCCGGCGGCATCTCCGCCATCGTCCCGGAAGAGACCGTGCTGCGGTGCATGGAGGGCTGAGCAAAAAACAGGTACGCATCCTGCGGCGTGAGATTCCCAAAATTGTCATTGCGAGGCCCCAACGGGGCCGTGGCAATCTCGGGAAGGCACTGCCGATTCGCACAGGGCATGATAAAACGTACAGACGCAATTGGTGCCTACTGTTTTAACGGTGGACTGCACGAACTGCAAGTACCTGCCTGAGATTGCCGCGTCGGCCTTTGGCCTCCTCGCAATGACAAATCGGAAGCCATTACCGTTTTAACGGAGGCTTGTACGGGCTGCAACTGCGCTGCCGGGAGCGGCATGCCGCTCCCCTACATATGACGCGATACAATATTTGAAAAATCCCCCGGAGCGGTTCATCCTGCCCCGGGGAATTGCTTTATGCTTCGGTATTTCTGTCCTTACGGGCGGCGAAGCGATCGCTGAAGACGAAGTAGCGCTGGCCAAAATAGTTCAGCAGCGCATAGCTGAGCGAACCAACGGACATTTCGCAGTTGCCGCGGATATTCTCCGTGCCGCCGAACGAGAAGAAGCGCGTCACGGAGTGCGAGCGCAGCAGCAGGCGCGAGACATACGGCCCGATGAGATAATACGACAGCAGATAGCACACAACAATGTCCAGCACAAAGCACAGCAGCTGCTTCGAGGTGGTCTTGTGGCCGGGGAAGAGCAGATAGTTGCAGGAAAGATACCAGATGATGCTGCCGAGGCCGTAGTTCACGATCGGCGCAAAGTGCTTGCTGACGTCGGCCACGTTATAAAGGAGAAACATGATCCCCGTGCAGACGATGAAGTTCAGAACGCCGACCAGCAGATAAAGCGCCAGCGTTTTATCGATCATCTTTTTCAGCTTCAAGCGTTTCCCTCCCGTGCAGCGTGATTGCACCATTATACCGCGTTTTCCCCCAAAAGGCAAGCGCTTTCTGCCGGTTCCGCCGTGCAGCCCGGATTCTCCCTTGCAAACACTTTCCCTTTATGATATGATTCAGACTGTCAAAAACCTGCCCAGCCGAAAGTTTCGGAGGGGAAACAGTCCGAAAGGGCTTTTGACAAGCTGATGATTTTGCAAAATCACGACAGGCGATGTCCCATGCAGGGAGGGAAACGATATTTTGAAGAAAGTGATCAATTTTGCCTTTGTGGGGCTGATCCTCTGCGGGCTGCTGCTCGGTCTGGCGCGGACGGTCTTCTTCCCAAAGGAGATCAACTATTATGAAAACCGCTATGCAAACCGCGCGGCCCTGCCGACGCCGGGAAGCTACGCCGACGGCACGTTTCAGGATCAGCTGGAAGCCGCGTTGGGGGATCAGACTCCCTTTGCCGAGCGCTTCAAAGCCCGGTATAATGATCTGTCGTCCAAGCTGACCAAAGCGCTGCTGAAGCCCGTGCTGGAAAGCGGCCGCTACTACCGGATCGGCGATGTGCAGCTTTTCTCCGATTACCTGACGTATCACACGCGCGATCTGCAGGTCCTCCGCCCCACGCTGGAGGAACGCGCCGCAAATTATAACGCCATATTCGCCGCTCATCCTGACATAGAGTTTTTTGTCTGCTACATTGAAAAGGACACGGATATCAACTTTGAGACCGGAGAGCGGGTCTATGCTGACGATCTGCTGTTTTCCATGCTGAACCTGCCGGAGAACCGGATGCTGAAATATGAAATCCCCGATTTTGCCGCATTCTCCGAGTATTTTTACCGGACAGACCACCACTGGAATTATCTCGGCTCCTACCGCGCCTATCGGGAGCTGCTCCCCCTCCTCGGCTGCACGGATACGCCGCTGGAACCGACCGCGACCGAGACGCTCGGCGAGTTTTCCGGCTCCAAGGCGGCCGGAACGGGGCTTGACATCTTCTCGGAGCCCTTCACCGTCTACCGCTTTGCCTATCCGGAGATGACGGTCACACGCAACGGCGAGCCTGCCGATGACTACGGCAGGCAGGATGCCGTTCCGGGCGAGCTTGCGCTCAGCTACGGTGCCTTCTACGGCGGGGACGACGGCGAGATCATCTTTGACACCGGCCGGACCGACCGGGAGAACGTGCTTGTCATCGGTGAATCCTATGACAACGCCATTCTGAAACTGCTGGCTTCCCACTTCGGCAGGACATATTCCGTCGACCTGCGCTACTACCGCAATTATCTGGGAAGCGACTTCTCCCTGAGCGACTATCTGCGCAGGAACAGCATCACGAAGGTCCTGCTGATCGGAAACGTCGACTATTATATCTCGCCCGACTTTGCACTGGAGAACTGAGCCATGGTTTTTAGCAGTATCACCTTTGTCTACGCCTTTTTCCCGCTGGTCGCCGCCGCCTACTACCTGAGCAAAAACCGCGTCTACCGCAATGTCGTCCTGCTGCTCGCCTCGCTCCTGTTCTATTCCTGGGGCGAGCCGCGCTTCCTGCTGCTGATGCTCGCCGCCACGCTCGCGGCCTACTGCGGCGGCCTGCTGATGGAGCGCTGCACCGCACACCGGAAGCTCATTCTGATCGTCACGGTCGTTCTGCTCGTCGGGAATCTCTTCGTCTTCAAATATCTGAATTTCTTTTCGGAGAATCTTTCCGCCCTGTTCGGCTGGAGCGCGCTGCCGAAGCTGACGCTCCCCATCGGCATCAGCTTCTATACCTTCCAGATCCTCTCGTATGTGATCGATCTGTACCGCGGCGAAATTCGCGTCCAGCGCAACTATTTTTACCTGCTCCTCTACGTCAGCTTCTTCCCGCAGCTGATCGCCGGGCCGATCGTCCGCTATGAGACGGTCGAGCAGGAAATTCAGGAACGCCATGAATCGATCGACGACGTGGCGGCCGGTCTGCGCCGCTTTATCCTCGGCCTTGCAAAAAAGGTCATTCTGGCAAACAACATCGCCCGCATCGCCGAGACGATCTACGCCGGAGACAGCGCCGTTTACGGCACCACGCTCTACTGGCTTGCCGCCGTAGCCTATGCGCTGCAGATCTATTTCGATTTTTCCGGCTACAGCGACATGGCCATCGGTCTGGGGCGGATGTTCGGCTTCCATTTTTTGGAGAACTTTGACCACCCCTATACCGCCCTTTCCATCACGGATTTCTGGCGGCGGTGGCACATCTCCCTGTCGACCTGGTTCCGCGACTATGTCTACATCCCGCTCGGCGGCAATCGGGTCAAAAAATCCCGCTGGATCCGGAATATTCTGGTCGTCTGGGCGCTGACCGGCTTCTGGCACGGCGCACAGTGGAACTTCCTGTTCTGGGGCCTGTATTACGGGCTTCTGCTGCTGGCGGAAAAGCTGTTTCTGGGGCGGCTGCTGGAGCGGCTGCCGAAGGCCGTGCGCTGGCTCTATACGGCGTTCTTCGTGCTGATCGGCTGGGTGCTGTTCGACCTGACCGATTTCCCGTCGCTGTGCCATGCGCTGAAGCTCATGTTCGTCCCGCAGGCGACGGACTGGGTGGCTGCCGCCGCCACGAACGTCTCCCTTCTAAAGGCCGTCGTCTACCTGCCGCTCGGCATCGTGTGCTGCCTGCCGCTGCTGCGCCGGGAGCCGAAGAGCGCGAAGGGCATCCTGCTGGCGAACCTTGCCTCGGGCCTTCTGCTGATCGTGTGCATCGTGTTCATTCTCAGCTCGTCGTATAATCCGTTCATCTATTTCCGCTTCTGACTTTCGGGCGGCTCCTACCTGCGGGCAGGGGCCGCTCTTTCCCGAGGTTGACGCAGCCGCAGAGACGTGTTACAATAAGGCATAATTAAGGGCAGCACCGCACGATTCAGCGAGAGCATTCGGCGAGAGATTTTTTGCCGAGACAAGGTTTAAAAAGTGCAGATGTACTTTGTGTACCCGCAAGGGGCATGCCGCATCCGTAAGGCGGCAAAGCCGCCAACGGCTGCGCAATACCTCAAACTTTTCGAACCGATGGATCGGTGAAAAATATCCGGCGAAGGCCGAAGCTGCAATTGTGCGGTGTTGCCCCCCAAAGAAGCCGGAGGAACGAAATGCAGGAGATTCTGGAAGTAAGCTGCCGCCCCGTACACGACGGGATCTGGACACCCGCAGAGCTGATGGGCGCGCTCGAGCGCGCCGCCACGGACCACGCAGACGCGCTGAACATCGGCCACGACCGCATGGTCGCGGACTTCGGCAGCCTGTGGATGCTCGTGCGCAGCCGGTTGGAGCTGACACGTCTGCCCGCTTCGGACGAGGCGCTGACCGTGCGCACCTGGCTGCGCAGCCCAACGCCCGTGATGAGCGTGCGCGACTATGATTTCTGCGCAGACGGCGAGGTCATCGGCTCGGCCGTGCACTGCTGGGTGCTCGTGAATGCCGAGGCGCGGCACATGATCGACCTGCGGCAGATCCCCGCTCTGTGGGAGCTGCCCGTGCATGCACCGGAGCGGAAAACGCGCCTGCGCCGCCTGACGCTGCCGGAGACGATGACGGCCGCCGGGACTGTCCGCGTGACGGATGCGGAGATTGACGACAACGGCCACATGAACAACGTGGCCTATGTGCGCCGCGCGCAGGAGGCCGCGCCCGGCCTGTTCCGCGGGCTGGAGGTCGTGTATGACCGCGAATGCTTCCGCGGGGCCCTGCTCACGCTCGAGCATGCCGCCGACGCGGACGCGCAGTATGTCCGCGGCGTGCTGGAAAGCGGCGAGGAGAGCTTCCGCATGCGCTTTTTCGGCGCGGAGGCCGCGCAGTGAGGCGGGCCGCCGCAGCGCTGCTGTGCCTGCTGCTCCTGTGCGCCTGCGCCGCGCCGGAGCAGGCGGACGCCCTGCCGCAGGAGCTGGTCGGCAGCTGGGTCAGCGCCGGAAACGGCGATCTCATCGAGACCATGACGCTGGCGCAGGACGGCACGATCAGCGTGCAGTGCACGTTCCGCGGCAAGGACACCGGGACCATCCGCGGCGTGTGGCACGCAGACGGGCAGACGCTTTTCACGGACATTCAGGAGGGCACCTCGCCCTATCAGGCCGAATTTATCTGGACCGTTGACGGCCGGGAGCTGACGCTGACGGACGACTCCGGCACGGCGCGCTATGTCCGCAACGACTAGGAGGAATCTTTCATGCGGGATCAACACGATATCCCCGTGCTGCTGACCGGCTGTCTGGCCGCCGGAGGCGCGGGCATGTTTCTGATCATGAGCGTACTCATCGGCTTCGGCGTCAGCACGCTCATCGGCCGCGAGGCCATGTATCTTTGCCTGCTGCTGGAGCTTGTCAACCTGCTGGTGCTCCATGCCCGCGCAGGTGCGCTGCTGCGCAGCGGAAAAGCGCCGCAGCCCTCTCCGAAGATGCGCCTTCTGCGCCGTGTGAGCGGCATCGGCTGGCTGACCGGCGCGGTGCTGCTGGTCGGCTCGCTCGCGCTGCTCCTGTTCGGCCTGCCGCTGGCGAACATCTGGGTGAAGCTTGCGGCCTACATCGGCGTGCCGGTCATGATGCTCAGCTGGGCCGGCTGCCTGATCGTATTCCGCCGCCTGCGCATGTCCGCTGCGGCCTATGCGCAGGAGAAAGGAAAGGTTCTGCTGCCATGATCCGCGATCTGTTTCTGGACCTCGACGATACTCTGCTTGACTTCGGCGAAGCGGAGCGCCACGGCATCATCCGCACGCTGCGGGAGCTCGGCATCGCCCCCACGGAGGAGACGCTCGCGCTCTACAGCCGCATCAACCAGCAGCAGTGGGAGCGCTTTGAGCGCGGTGAAATTTCACGCGAGCAGGTGCTCATTGAGCGTTTTTCCCTGCTGTTTCAGGCCCTTGGCTGCGCCCACGACCCTGAGGATGCCGAAAACCGCTACCGCCGCTATCTCGGCATCGGCCACTGGTTCGTGCCCGGCGCAGAGGCGCTGCTCAGTCGGCTTGCCCCGCGCTACCGGCTGTATCTGGCCTCGAACGGCGTGGCGGACACGCAGTACAGCCGGCTGGAGAGCGCCGGGATCTCCCACTATTTTCAGGAAATTTTCATTTCGGAGGACACGGGCTTCCACAAGCCGGAAAAGGGTTATTTTGACTACTGCTTCGCGCGCATCCCGGACTTTGACCCCGCGATGGCCATGATCGTCGGCGACAGCCTGACAAGCGACATCCTCGGCGGCAAGAACGCCGGGCTGCGCACCTGCTGGTTCAACCGTACCGGCCGTCCTCCGCGCCCGGACATCGTGCCGGATTTTGAAATACACCAGCTGGACGAGCTGCCAGATATTCTGGAGCAATGCTGAAAAATTCCTGCTCACACAATCTTGACAAGCGTCTTCGCATATGTCATACTGAAAGCAGCGAAAGGAGGAATATGCCATGCGCATGGAGTTCCTGTGGCTTGCGCTCATCGTGGTTTTTGCCGTGATCGAGGGCGCCACAACAGCCCTGACGACCGTCTGGTTCATCGGCGGCGCACTGGCCGCTCTGGCAGCCGCCCTGCTGCATGCCGAGCTCTGGCTGCAGATCACGCTGTTCTTTGCCGTGTCTGTCGTACTGCTGACTGCGCTGCGCCCGCTCGTGAAAAAGTACCTGCGGCCGCGCACCGTCCGCACGAACGCCGCCGGGAACATCGGCCGCGAGGCCATCGTCACGGAGGCCATCGACAATCTGCATGAGACCGGCGCGGTCCGCCTGTCCGGCGTGGAATGGTCGGCCCGCAGCGCCGACGGCAGCCCCGTCGCAGCCGGGACCGTCGTGCGGATCGACGCCATCGAGGGCGTCAAGCTGATCGTCACCCCCATCCCCGTGTCCCACAAATAAGCAAAGGAGAGAGTATTATGGAAAAGATCGTTCCCTATCTCATCATCGGCGCCGTTGCCCTGCTGATCCTCATCATCCTTATCAAGAATATCTGCATCGTGCAGCAGTCCCGCGCCTACGTCATCGAGCGCCTCGGCGCGTTCTCACAGGTGTGGGAGGTCGGCATCCACTTCAAGCTGCCGTTCGTCGAGCGCATCGCCCGCCGCGTCAGCCTGAAGGAGCAGGTGCTGGACTACCCCCCGCAGCCCGTTATCACGAAGGATAACGTCACCATGCAGATCGATACCGTCGTCTACTTTCAGATCACGGATCCGAAGCTCTATACCTACGGCGTCGAGCAGCCGATGGTCGCCATGGAAACGCTGACGGCCACGACACTGCGCAACATCATCGGCGATCTCGAGCTGGACCAGACGCTCACGAGCCGCGACGTCATCAACACGAAAATGCGCGCCATTCTCGACGAGGCGACCGACCCCTGGGGCATCAAGGTCACCCGCGTGGAGCTGAAGAACATCCTGCCGCCGCAGGACATCCAGAACTCCATGGAAAAGCAGATGAAGGCCGAGCGCGACCGCCGTCAGGCCATCCTGCAGGCAGAGGGCACGAAGCGCTCGCAGATCCTCGTCGCCGAGGGCGAAAAGGAATCCGCCATCCTCCGCGCCGACGCCGAAAAGCAGTCCGCCATCCTGCGTGCGCAGGGCCAGGCCGAGGCCATCCTCGCCGTGCAGAAGGCAACGGCGGAGGCCATGCAGATGCTGAACGACGCCTGCCCGAACGATCAGGTCATCAAGCTCAAGGCGCTCGAGGCCATGCAGAAGGTCGCCGACGGCAAGGCCACGAAGATCATCATCCCCTCGGAGCTGCAGGGCCTTGCAGGCCTTGCGGCCGGACTGGTCGAGACCGTCCGCGAGCCGAAGCAGTAAAGAAAACAGGCGGCCGGCCCTTTTCAGGGCCGGCCGTTTTTGCAGGAAGAAAACCACTGGCCCGGCCGGTGGTTATGATTGGAAAGGTGGGGCGCTATGTCCAGAAGATCCCGCGTGCTGCGGCGCATTCTGCTCCTTGCGCTGGCAGTTTATCTCATCTGCTCCGTTGCTGCCGTGCAGATCATGAACGCCGCCCTGTTCGGGCGCGCAGACGAGCCGGACGGGCTGACCGTGCGCTATGCGGACGTCGCGGCGGACTATCCGCGGCAGACGGTCACGTTCTCCTCCGGCTCCGCCCAGCTCACGGGCTGGCTCTATCCGGCGGAGGATGCGGCGGCCCTTGTCGTCATCGCCCACGGGCTTGGCGCGGACGCGGAGACATACCTGCCGGAGACGATGCACTTTGTGGACAGCGGCTACAGTGTCCTGACCTACGATGCGACCGGCACCGGAGCCTCCGGCGGCAGCGGCACGCGCGGTCTTGCGCAGTCCGCCCTTGATCTGGATGCCGCCCTGACCCGCGCAGAACAGGAGGGCTTGCCCATTTTGCTCTTCGGCCACAGCTGGGGCGGCTATGCCGCCGCGGCTGTGCTGGGCGGCAGCCACGACGTGACGGCCTCCGTCTGCGCGGCAGGATTTGATACGCCGCTCGGCCTGATGCGGCAGACGGCGCGGCGCTGGTGCGGACCGGTCGCGGAGCTGGGCGTGCCGTTCCTGTGGCTCGATCAGCAGCTGCGCTTCGGCACGGCGGCAAACGTCTCCGGCGCAGAGGCCGCGGCGGCTTCCGGCACGCCGGTGCTCGTGCTGCACGGGGCGGACGACGATACCATCCCGGCAGACGGACCGAGCCTGCTGGCAGCCTGTCAAAAAGAGAACGCGCCGAACATCCGGACCGTCCTCCTGCCCGGTGAAACACACACCTCCCTGCTGCACGATGCGCAGGGGCGCTGCAGCGAAGCCGTATTCGCACAGATCGACGCGTTCTATGCCGCCGCGCTGGCAGACGGCGCAGGCTGACGGGGAAATGGTACGCGCCAATTGCGTCTGTAGCGACGCTCGTTGTGCAAGGCCGCCGCGCGAGAGAAAAATGTAGCGGCGCTCAGGGAGCGCCTTGCAGGGTGGCAATATTTGCTGGCACAAATTCATTGGCGCAACGCCTCCAAGCTTGTCATTGCGAGGAGGCCAAAGGCCGACGTGGCGCCCTGAGCGCGAAGCGCGAGGAAGTGCCCTTGGGGTGCAATCTCGCAGTACCCGGCTGAATCGTGGGAAAGCGATCGGCCAAATCGCAACTGCCTTCCCGAGATTGCCACGTCGCTTCGCTCCTCGCAATGACAATTCGGGGCGTTCACCGTTTTAACGATAGTCTGTTTATTCCGCAGGTGCATCACCGGGAGCGGCATGCCGCTCCCCTACAATGGCGTGTACGATCAATACCCCCAATCATACGCGGCGGCCCGGGAGGATCCTCCCGGGCCGCCAGCTTTTTACTTTTGGTTATACCGTTCAATGGCGAGGCGCAGGAGCGTCAGGGAGCGCTCAAGCTCCTCAACGCAGCGCACATAGGCGATGCGAATCTCGCTCGTGCCCGCACCGGGCGTGGCATAGAAGCCGCTGCCGGGGGCGAACATAACGGTCTCGCCGTTGTCCTCGAACTCCTGCAGCAGATAGAGCTGGAAGCGCTCAGTGCTGTCCACCGGCAGCTTCGCCATGGTGTAGAACGCACCCTGCGGCTCCGTCGTGACGATGCCGGGGATCTCCAGCAGCTTGCGGTAGCAGGTGTCGCGGCGGCGGCGGTATTCGTTGCGCGTGGCGTCGAAATAGCCGGGATCCACGCCATAGAGCGCAGCCGCGCCGAGCTGATCGAGCGTGGCGACGGACAGGCGGGCCTGCGCCAGCTTCAGCGCGCCCTGCATGATGCCGCGGTTGCGGGAGATAAGCGCACCGATGCGCGCGCCGCAGGCGCTGAAGCGCTTCGAGACGGAATCGATGAGAATGAGATTCTCGTCGATATCGCGGAAGCTGCCCGCCGTGGCAGGCTCTGCGCCGTCATAGATGAACTCGCGGTAGACCTCGTCGCAGATGAGATACAGGCCGTGCTCGCGGGCGATATCCGCCATGAGGCGCAGCTCCGCCGGGGTGAGCACCGTGCCGGTGGGATTGCCGGGGTTTGCAAGGAGGATGGCGCGCGTTTTTTCCGTGATGTGCGGCTCGATGCGGGCGCGCTCGGCGTAACGGTAGCCGTCCTCCGGCGAGGTCGGGATGGGATGCACCCGTCCGCCCGCCATGCGGATAAACGTGAAGTAGTTCGGGTAATAGGGCTCCGGGATGAGCACTTCGTCGCCCTCGTCCAGAATGCACAGCATGGCCATGAGCAGCGCCTCGCTGCCGCCGGTGGTCACGAGGATGTCCTGCGTTTCAAACGAGGCGCCGATGCGCGCATAATAGGCGCGGATGGCCTCGAGCAGGGCGGGGATGCCGGGGGATTCTGCATAGGCAAGCACGTCACGCCTGCCGGCCTCAATGGCTTCAAAAAAGGCGGGAGGCGTCTGGATATCGGGCTGGCCGATATTCAGCTGGTGGATGCGGATGCCTCGCTGCTGCGCAGCGACCGCGTAGGGGTAGAATTTACGGATGGGAGATTGGGCACAGTCGCAGATTTTCCGGGAGAGCTTCATAATCACACCTCTGGTCAATTAAAATTTTGCAGGGAGAGATCTTTCGATGCTCGGGGTCATGCTCGGGCAAGGATGCGCTCCACGGCGTCGGTCTTCTCCCACGGCAGGTCGAGGTCCGCGCGGCCGAAGTGGCCATAGGCTGCGACCTGCTGGTAGATCGGACGCCGAAGGTCCAGACTGCGGATGATCGCCGCCGGGCGCAGGTCAAAGCACTCGCTGACCAGCTCACTCAGGCGGGCGTCGGACAGGCGGCCCGTTCCGAAGGTGTCGACAAGGACAGAGACGGGATGGGCAACGCCGATGGCATAGGCCAGCTCGATCTGGCACTTGGCGGCAAGACCTGCCGCCACGAGGTTCTTGGCGACGTAACGGGCCATATAGGCCGCGCTGCGGTCGACCTTCGTCGGATCCTTGCCGGAGAAGGCGCCGCCGCCGTGGGCCGCGTAGCCGCCGTAGGTATCCACGATGATCTTGCGGCCGGTCAGGCCGCTGTCCGCCGCCGGGCCGCCCACAACAAAGCGGCCGGTCGGGTTGACATAAAACTTCGTATCCCCATCAATGAGCCGCGCAGGGAGGGTCGGGCGGATGACACGCTCGATGACGGCCTCACGCAGGTCTTTGATCGAGACGCTGTCGGCATGCTGGGTGGAAACGACGACGGTATCGATGCGCTCCACGCTGCCGTCCTCGCCGTACTGCACGGAGACCTGACTCTTGCCGTCCGGGCGCAGCCAGTCGAGCTCGCCGGACTTTCGAACGGCAGACAGCTTCATGGCAAGCTGCTGGGCATAGGTGATGGGGGCGGGCATCAGCTCGGGCGTTTCGCTGCAGGCGAAGCCGAACATCATGCCCTGATCGCCCGCGCCGAGGGTGTCGGCATCGTCAAAGGAGCTGTTCACGCCCATGGCGATATCGCCGGACTGCTCGTCGATGGCGGTGAGCACCGCGCAGGTATGGCCGTTGAAGCCGGACTCCGGCTTATCATAGCCGATGCGGCAGATGGTATCGCGGGCCACATGGGGGATGTCCACGTAGCATTCCGTGGAAATTTCGCCCATGACCATGACCATGCCGGTCGTAGCGCAGCATTCACAGGCGACACGCGCCTTGGGGTCCTGCGCCAGAATAGCGTCGAGCACGCCGTCGGAGATCTGATCGCAGACCTTGTCAGGATGCCCCTCGGTCACGGATTCGGAGGTAAAGATTCTTTTTTGCATCTGGAGGTTCCTTCTTCCCTGATATTTTTGCATGCTTCTAACCTTCTCGATACAAAAAAGCGCCCTGCTGTCGACAGGGCACAAGGTTTTTGTCCTCATCTGTCGATAAAATCGCTGGAATTGGCACCTTGCAAATGCAGGTTGTCGGGCTTCATCGGGCCAGTCCCTCCGCCACTCTCGATAAGGTTATTGCATTGTGTCACTATCATAGCAGAATTCCGGAAAAAGTCAACAGGCTTTCAGGATTTTTTCCGCACGCCGCAGGTCTCGGACACGATGAAGCGCGGGCGGTCCTGAATTTCCATATAGATATTGCCGAGATAGTAGCCGATGATGCCGAGGCCGACCATGATCAGGCCGCTGAGGAACAGCAGCAGGATCACGGCTCCCGTCAGGCCGGTGACGACACGGCCCATGGCCAGACGCACGATCGACACGATGCCGACGATAAGCGCAGCCAGGAACGACGCCGCGCCGCAGCCCGTGATGAGGTGCAGCGGCAGGGACGTGAAGGCCGTGATGTTGGAAAGTGCATATTTGATGAGCAGCCACGTCGACCATTTCGACTCGCCTGCGGCGCGCTCGCGCACCTCATAGGGCACCTCCGCCGTGCGGAAGCCGATCCACGACGACAGGGCGCGGAAGAACGCGCGTTTTTCCCGCATGGACAGCAGTACGTTCACGGCCTTGCGGTCGAGCAGCTTGAAGTCCGAGGCGCGCGTCATGTCGATGTGCGTCGCCTCGCTGATAAGACGGTAGAACGTCTTCGCGGCCACGCGGTGAGCCAGCGACTCCTCGCCGCGGTCCGTCTTCACGCCCTCGACGACCTCGACGCCCTGCTCCCACAGCCGGTACATCTCCACGAGCTTCTCAGGCGGATGCTGCAGGTCGCAGTCGATCACGGCGACACAGTCACCGTCCGCCGCCTGCAGGCCGGCAAAAATGGCAGCCTCCTTGCGGAAATTGCGCGAAAAATGGACGCCGCGCACGGTATCGCGGCGCTCGGACTCGGCGCGGATCTCCGCCCAGGTGGCGTCGCGCGAGCCGTCGTCGATAAAGATCAGTTCATGCGGAATCCCGGCGCGCAAAAGTACGCCGTCGATCTGCTCGGCGGCCGCGGGGACCATTTCCTGCTCATTAAAGGCAGGGATCACAACAGAAAGCATCTGGCTCACCTCATTTTATAACTTCGATTATTTTACCGCGAAAGGGAGACTTTGTCAATCGCGCCGGTTGCGTCCGGCGATATTCCGTGATATACTAGCTGCAGAATATTTCCCTCAAAATGTGCTTGTACTGCGGACAGGAGGCAACCATGAAGAAGGTTCTGATGCTCGGAACGGGCGGCACCATTGCCTCGGAGGTCACGCCGAGCGGCCTTGCCCCGGCGCTCACCTCGGCGGAGCTGCTGCGCTGCGTGCCGGAGATCTCATCTCTGTGCAGCGTGACCTGTGAAGAGCTGTTTTCCATCGACTCTACGAATGTGACTCCCGCGCACTGGCTGACGATCGCCCGCGCCATCCGCGCCCACTATGAGGAGTATGACGGCTTCGTCATCGCCCACGGCACGGACACCATGGCCTATACAGCCGCGGCGCTGTCCTATCTCATCCAGTATTCTCCCAAGCCCATCATCCTGACGGGCGCACAGAAGCCCATCGTGTTTGAAAACACGGATTCCAAGACGAATCTGGCCGATGCGTTCCGCTGCGCCGTGTCCGACCTGCGCGGCGTGATGATCGTGTTCAACGGCCGCGTCATTCTCGGCACCCGTGCACGCAAAACGCGCACCGTCAGCCTGCAGGCCTTCTCCAGCATCAACTATCCGGAGCTGGCCGTGCTGCAGAACGGCTTCCTGATGGAATATATCCGCCCGTCCGCCCTTCCCGCGCCCGTGTTCTATGACAAGCTCGGTGAGCGCGTCGCGCTCATGAAAATGATCCCCGGCGCGGACTGCGGTATGCTGTCGTACCTGCTCGAGCATAACGACGCCGTCATCATCGAGAGCTTCGGCGTCGGCGGCCTGCCGTCCTATCAGGGCAGCGGCTTCGAGCGCGTCCTGCGTGAGGCCATGGAGGCCGAAAAGACCATCGTCATGACGACGCAGGTGCAGAACGAGGGCAGCAATCTGTCCGTCTATGACGTCGGCTTCCACCTGAAGAACGATCTCCACCTGCTGGAGGCCTATGATATGACGACTGAGGCCGTCGTGGCCAAGCTGATGTGGATCCTCGGTCAGACACGCGACCCGGCGGAAATTCGCCGCCTGTTCTGCACGCCGGTGTCCTACGACCTGCTGTATCTGAAGCGGGAGGACAAGGCGTGAACCGTGCTGCGGTCGAGGCGCAGCTGGCGGAGCTGCCGCTGGCGGAATTCGTCTGGTTCGAAACGGCGGAGCTGGAATTCTCCGAGCGCATCCGCACGGTCTGCCGCGAGAACTGTCCGCGCTATAACAAAACATGGGCCTGTCCGCCCGCCGTCGGCTCCGTGGAGGCGTGCCGGGCGCGCTGCCTGTCCTATCCGCAGGGCCTGCTCATCACGTCGCTGACGGAGGTCGCGGACATCGCGGACACCGAGGTGGCACTCGCCACGCGCGGCCCGCACGAGGAGCTGACACGGCAGGTCTCCGCCATCCTGCGCGCGCAGGGTACAGAGGTCTACGGGCTTTCCACGGAATCGTGCGCCATCTGCGCGCACTGTGCCTGGCCGGACGGCCCCTGCCGCCACCCGGACCGGATGTTTCCCTGCGTGGAGAGCCATGGCATCGTCGTCACGGCACTGGCCGAGCGCCACGGGATCGAATTTCAGTACGGCGGCAATGTCGTCACCTGGTTCTCTCTGTTATTGTATCGTGAAACGCCGGACCCGGCATAAACCGGGCCCGGCTTTTTTGTAGATTTTCTGTTTGGAAAATTTCCTGATGAAAAGGCCGCAATGTCCTCCGCCCAGTCCTTCTTCGGAAAAAAGCGGTCCAGATACCGCGCATATTCGGCCGCGCTCTCCTTCGACGCGGCCTGATGCCACTCCCCGCCCTCCGGCACGGAAAAGACGCCGAAATGGACGAACAGGCCAAGCCCCAGCCGCTCAAAGCGGGCAATGCGTTCCCGCTGTGTCATCGGGTCCCCCCGATCTCTCTGCGGGTTCCGTCATCGCGGAACGTCTTTTTCAGGGCGTGCTCCGTCGGGAAGATCGAGGCGATCAGGACGAGGCACTGGACCGCCTCCAGCGCGAGGGCGAATTTCCCGATCGTTCCGGGATCGCTGTGATAAAACGGGAGATGCACCGCAGCTGACAGAAGCAGCAGGACCCAGCCCACACGCCACCAGAGCCTGCCGCTGTGCATATGTGCAAACCGCCATGTATCGTTATTTTTCATGGAGCGCGTCGTGCGATAACCCAGGAGACCGTTGATCTTTTTGGGGCAGTGCTTCCACATCATCCGTCCCGTAAGGATCATGATCGCCGGGATCAGCAGATCGCAGGCCAGCATAAACCACCAGAACCACATTGTCATTCCCTCCGAAAATTCAAATCGCGCGGTAGGCATGTCTTTCCAATACGACCGGGGTCACGGTGCCCCGGTAGAACGCGGCCGGCTCGCCCACGATCCGCCCGCCCATGCCGCAGACGATGCGGACCGTCGTCTCGCGGGCGTCCATGTGGATGCGGTCAACGCCCATCGCAAACAGGTCGTCAAACGAGAACCGCGCCAGCCGCGACCCAATGTGCCGCCCCCGGAAGGCCGGGAGCACGACAAAGCGGCCCCAGTGGGTCTCGCTCCCCTCCTGCCACGCCGCAGCCGCCGCGCACAGCACCCCGCCCGACCCGGCGCACCAGCAGATGGGTCGCTTTTGCAGGAAAGCCCCGACGTCGTCATCGGGGATGCCCTGCTCACCGTGGAAAATATCCGCCTGCATGGCAAGGATGTGCGGCAGGTCCGTCTTCCCCGCCCGGCGAAAGACCAGATCATCCATCAGGATTCTCCTCCATGCAGAATATGAGATCGTCGCCGTCCCGCTCCGGCAGCTGCCGGAAGCCCAGCGAGCGGTAAAGCCGCTGCGCCCGTGTGTTGGCAGCCTCCACGGCCAGCTTGACCGGCATATCCGGATCGGCCAGCCGGAGCAGGCGGAGCGCCAGCTGCGCCGCCCGCTTTCCGTAGCCCCTCCCCTGCTGCCGGACGTCGAGAAAATAGCTCCAGCTGTAGGCATCGGCCCATGCCGTGAAGCACAGAAAGCCGATCGGCTCCCGGCGCTCGTTTTCGATCAGGCAGGGATCGTGATCCTCCGGGGCCAGATAGGCCCGGCCGAGCGAAAACCACACGGGGTTCACAAATTCCCTCTGCTCATCCGTCAGGCGGCAGCCGTCTCCCGCGTAGATCAGGTCGTCCCGCGTGGTCATAGGCCGGATGCGGACGAACTCGTTTTCCCATTCCTCCGGCGCGACCCGCAGCAGCTTTTCCCGCAGCGACATCCAATCACTTCCTTGCAAATTTTTCTCCAGTTTATCACAAAATACCCTGCAGGGCAAGCCCTGCGTCAGTACAGGCGAAGATCGGCTATTATCGACCACGGGGCAGCGCATGGGAAAGCCCCTGCTTTTCCATGCTTCAGAAAGTCTTTGACAGATCATTTGGTAAATTTTCTTGACATGTGCTGCCATGACCTGTACAATACAGGAAAGGAGGGATACCCCATGAAAAGAATCACCGCGTTATTCCTGTTATGCAGTCTTCTTTTGTGCTTCTTCATCCCCGTGTCGAAGGCTTCCCCCGCAGCTGCAATCCCCACAGAGGTCCTGAGCGCCGCACTGGCCAACGCGCAGGAAGAATCCGCGCAGGATACTGAAATCCGTCTGGTTCCTGACGCAGCCATAAACCGGGAAAAACGGCTTGCATTGGATGACAATCTGATTCTTCCTGCCCCAACCAGAAAAGATGCAGCGATGTCGCCGGAGAGCAGTCTGACAGTTGAAGCGATCCTGAGCCGTTCAGCAAAAGCCGGGCAATACTACTGCACGGCAGTCTATCGCGGTGACGCACCGTCCGGAACGCCGTTGAACGCCCACTACGGTGCATTCACCGGGGAACCCGGTTTGTATGAATACTTACATTATTACCATTTCGATTCAGATTTGGCAGTCGGTACTTATACCATAGTGTACTTCACCGCCGTACTTGACGGCAACACTCTGAAGCCGATTGAAGGAAGCGCCTTCGCCTCAAACCTCTATGTTTCCCTTTACCCGGCCTCCGTGCAGAAGCTGACCATCGAGAATTGGGAAACCGGCGAGACGCTGGACAAACTCCAGCTTGAGGCAGGAAAGGCCGTTCTTCTTGCCGTCGGGCGGACTCCCACGCCCAGCTACGCAGTCAGGCTCAACTACGCCACCTGCACCGGGCCGTATTCCGTCGAGGAATGCAACGGACTTCTGATCCTTCATTCCAATGGTTACGGCTGGGGCACTCTGAAAATCGAAACAAGCACCTATATATCTGTGACAATCGAGTTGAACACCTGTGTTGACCCGAACGGCCACCACGAGGCCGAGCCGGTCGTAATACGGGAGCCTTCTGCCACGATCGATGGACTGACGATCCATACCTGCACGCAATGCGGCGCATATATGCGTGAGACCATCCCACATTACAACAGCTATTATTATAAGTTTGTCGACGTACCCGAAGATGCCTGGTACTATTCGTCTGTCTGTTCTGCGGTCGGGAAGAACCTGTTCCGTGGTGTCAGTACGCACCATTTCCGCCCGGAGGAAAAAATGACCCGTGCCATGCTGGTCACAGTACTCTGGCGTTATGAAGGCTCGCCTGACATCAGCGGCACACCGTTCACGGATGTTCGAGCCTCAGACTGGTATGCTCAGCCGGTCGCATGGGCTGCGCAGAGCGGTGTCGTCAACGGCGTTGGCGGAGGAAAGTTTGATCCGAACGGCGAAGTCACACGCGAGCAAATGGCCGCCATACTTTATCGCTATGCACTGAAAACCGGGCTTGACACCAGCGGCCGCGGCGATATGAGCATTTTCGCAGACGGGCAGGATGTAAGCCCGTGGGCAACGGATGCCGTATCCTGGACAGTCTCCTGCGGGATCATCGGCGGAGCTAAGGAGGGCGGCCAGCTGCTGCTCCACGCTGCCTCCGGTGCAACGCGTGCAGAGGTGGCCGCGATCCTCGTCCGCTTCATCGACCGCGTCGCCGATCCGCTCCCGGAGCCTGGTGTTGTGGACCCCACCGGAGCAGAAGCAAGCGGCTCGACCGGGAACATAGACTGGGCATTCTTCCCGGACGGAACACTTGTGGTCAACGAAACACCATGGATAGGCACTTATGAGCTTGAAATATACAAATTCCCCTGGGAGCAGTATATCCCGCGCATCCGAACTGTCAAGGTTGTCTACGGCGCAAAGTATCTGCACCAGTATTGTTTCCGGAACTATCCCGCGCTGGAATCCGTAGAGCTGCCCGAAAGCCTGACTACGATAGACAATTACGTTTTTTCCGGGTGCACTTCGCTCCGGCATGTCCAGCTCCCCGATTCGCTGCAGAGCATTGGATACGAAGCGTTTTACAACTGTACCTCACTGGAAGAGATCGATCTGCCGGATCATCTGGTCACATTGAGAGGCTATGCTTTCGCAGGCTGCACAGCGCTGCAGGAGATCGATCTGCCGGATTCCCTCACCGAATATTATATTGCAGAGCAAGGTCTGGATTACAGCGTGTTCTTTGGATGTACCTCGTTGAAAAAGGCGAAACTGCCGGTCGCTCTGGCGTGGATTCCTGCCGATCTTTTTAAAGGCTGCACTTCCCTCACGGAGGTTGAAATGCCGGTCATGACCGATATCATTAGTAGCGGCGCTTTCTACGGCTGTGAATCTCTCGAATCGATCACGCTGCCGCCATATCTGCAGAAGCTTTCCAGCAAAGTATTCAATTCCTGCCCAAATCTGAAGCAGGTAGTCGTACCGTGCTGGTCGCTGGACTTTAACCGAGATGGTGATCCCAGCCTCGAGGGCGATAATGTGCCATTTGGCGACCCAGCCACTGTTACGGTCTATGGCTATCGCGGTTCTCCGGTCCAGGAGCTTGCCGAAGAATTCGGCTATGCATTCTCGTATCTTCCGGAGTAAGCTTCCGGCCTGCTCCATACTTGAAAACAAATATCCGCAATAAAATGCGCAAAAACGGCCGCAGGCCTGCAGAGGGCTGCGGCCGTTTTGCGGCACAAGTTCATTGGCTCAAGGCTGCCAGATTGGTTTGATCCCGCCGTTCAGAAAATCCATATCGCACACCTCCTTTTTTGCGCAAAAAAAGCCGGACAGGAAACAGACGTCTCAGTCTGCCTCTTGTCCGGCTGCTATTTCTTCGAACAGCTCGCCCTCCGAGCAGGGGATACTCTATCATACCCGCGCAGGATTGTCAAGCATGGCTTTCCCGCCGCGGGGCATCAGGATCTCAGACGGTAGGTCCTGTTGCGATTTCCGCCCTCGGCGACAACGATATCCTCTGCGATCAGTTCATTCAGATAATCCCTTGTGCGTGATAACTTCAAGCCAATATATGCGGCGATCTCAGCGGTCTTCGCCTCTGCATGATCCGTAAGATATGCAATGATCGTTTCCTTCATTTTCTCGTTTATCACCGATTTTTTATCGCCGATTTTTATCGCCGATTTTTTATCGCCGATTTTTTCGAATGTCAGCGATAAGATCGTCCGTTCCGGCTCAAGCTGTTCCGTAAATGTGGGGGCTGCCCAGCCCTGCTCGCGCCAGACGCGGAATATATTTGGGATGCCGCTTCCGGCGCGCTCACCGATATCGATCAGGTTGAACATCTTCAGCATCGTCCCGTTGCGGGGATCGGACACGCCGCCGCTCTTTGCCGCGTCGAGCTCAATGCGGAAGCTGCCGGGGTTGGACATGGTGATGCCGTCCCGCTTTTTGAGGATGACCAGCCCCTGCCTGCCATAATAATCCGCATTGACAAGGCAGTTAGCCAATGCCTCGCGGAGTGCCTGATGCACGGGCGTGTCGTCCACGCGGTTCCCGCCGTCCATCCGGAACGGCACCTTGATATCCTGGATCAGCCTGTTGTAAATGCGGAAATAGAAATCATACACATTGCCGCTCCAGTCGCCGGACGAGGAAATGATCCGGTCCGTCCAGCGGGTATCGGCATCATACTGCTCCTGATAATCGAGAAAATAGGCATTGAATTCCCGCACAATGTCGTATTCATTGCCAAACATGAGCAGGCCCGCAGAGGTCGGGTGCTTCTTTCCGTCGGAGCCGATGCCGACAGCGCCCAGCTTCAGGAGGAATTCCTCATCCTCCAATGACTCCCACACATGCCCGGGACGGGACAGGCGCATTCTCTGGCGATAGCTGCGGACGCTTTCCGGATGAAACACGCCCAGGTCCATCTCGTTCAGCACCAGCATATCCTGCGTCCGCACGGAAGCGTCCCGCACCATGGCCTGATATTCCTCTCTGGTGCAGCGGTAGTCGCCCTCGCCGTTGCGGCGATAGGTGCACAGCGGGTTGCCGTCCACATAGACCGGCTTATAGGAGCGCTCGGCACGGGGCACGCGGATGACCACGATGTGCGCGCCGTCCACCTCCTGCACAAAAACATCCCTGGCAGACAGGATATTGACGCTGGTCTTATTGGGATTGTTGACGATATCCCAGAACTCCCGGATGAGCCGGTCCGGCTCGGGCAGATCGACCGGGTGCAGGGACTTGTCCGCCCGCTCCTCTACGCCCAGCAGGATGATCCCGCCATAGGTATTGGCGAAGGCAGAGTATGTCTCCCAAATGCTCTTCGGCAGGCCGCCAAGCGCTTTTTTTGCCTCAATGCGGTTATTCTCCCGATACTGTTCCAGTTTGGAAAAATCGATCATAGTCTTCGCTCCTTTCTGCGCAGAAAATGCGGTCACACAAATTGATTTTAGCATGGAACGCGCATCTTGTCCATCGAAAATTCGGCTTTCGGCGGTATCGGACCGGAATGATTCTTCTTACTGCATCGTTTATCCGGCTCTCACCCCTGCGCAACGGTGAACAGGGCGTAAAAATACCCCTTTTTCTCCATCAGCTCGTCGAAGCTGCCGGATTCGGCGATACGGCCGTTTTTCAGGACGAGGATGCCGTCATAGCGGCGCAGGAGCGCGGCCTCCAGCGTGTGCGTCACGACGACGCGGGTCATACCGGTCAGGTCGAGGAGGTCGGACGAACTCGTCTTCCCACGCCTCCGGCGCGACCCGCAGCAGCTTTTCCCGCAGCGACATCCGATCACTTCCTTGCAAGTTTTTCTCCAGTTTATCACAAAATGCCCTGCAGGGCAAGACGGAACAGAACCAGTAAAACAGGACAATAGACAAAGATCCCCTGATGTGGAGCAGCTCCATGTCTTTTTTGCGATTTTGGTGCGTGTGACCCCGGGCCGTTGTCCGATCGAAAAGGTCCCGGAGATTTTCATTCCCCTACCGGGTTGACATGGAGAACCCCGCGCTATAATCCCGGCTGTTTTTGTTGGTAGAAATGGTCATACTTCGCCGGTATAATAGACGGTTAGAAATCATGATTTGCAGAGGTGAAAGTGATGATAAGAATAGTGGATGATATTGAGGAGAAGCAACGAATTGCACGCAGCATTCTTACGGCACTGCCAGAGTGGTTTGGGATTCCGGAATCAACAGAAAACTATATTCGTGAAAGTGCGAATGAAATAATGGTTGCCTCTTTTGAAGAAGAAAAAGCCAATGGTTTTTTGTGTCTGAAGGAAACGGGAAAAGATACCGTTGAGCTTGCTGTTATGGGCGTATTGAAGACGCATCATCGTAAAGGTATTGGCAGAGATATGTTTGACGAGGCAAAGCGGATTGCTGCAGAACATAGCTATTCTTTTATTCAGGTAAAGACGGTTCAAATGGGCAAGTATCCGGAATACGATGAAACAAACCGTTTTTACCTAAGCCTTGGATTTAAGGAATTTGAATTGATGCCAAATCTGTGGGACAAATGGAATCCGTGCCAGATTTATGTTATGTCGCTTTGACAAATTCCTGTCTGACGAGATGCCCACTATGCTCCTTTATGCCGCAACAGACGAAGCAATTCAGCCGGATAATGTCTATCAGATGAGCGGCAATCAAATCAGTGTGAAAACCCTTGATTTAAACCAGGATTTCTCGGAGATTGCCGCACAGCTGAAGGCAATTGTTGATACGCACTTTGAGTAGGGATTATTTTTTAACGATCACCTTGGTAGTTTAACGAATATCACCAGTAACTCAACGATTATTTGGTTGTTTAACGATTGCAACGGCATAGGAAGCCACTATCCTCCTAAAACGCACAAAACCCCGCCGCAGAATCGCTCTGCGGCGGGGTTCACTTATGTGCTGAAACGGTCGAAAAGCCTGATTCCAAGCGGTTTTCGGGCATAGAAAAAGTCCACCGCAATTCTATCAAAATTACGGTGGACTTATGGTGGACCTGAAGAGACTCGAACTCTCGACCTCTCGGATGCGAACCGAACGCTCTCCCAGCTGAGCTACAGGCCCATATTGAATTCAGCGGGGATATTATAGCACATTTCTCGGAAAAATCAATCCTTTTGAAAAAATTTTTCCGGTTTTGGGGCTGTGTGGCTCATGGATCGTGCGGGGGCGCGCATACTACATAGCGAAAACGAACGGGAGGCGCAGGGTATGGAGTCGATCTGGGAGAAAACGTGCAGGGGACCTGCACGCCCGCCGCTTTACGGCAAAGCGCAGGCGGACGTGGCCGTGATCGGCGGCGGGATGACGGGCATTCTGACCGCGCTGGAGCTGCAGGAGCGCGGCCTGCAGGTCGTCGTCGCAGAGGCCGGACACGTCGGGGGCGGCCAGACGGGCCGCACGACGGCGAAGCTCACCGCACAGCATGGAGCCATTTACGCCGGGCTGATCGAGCGGCTCGGCCGGGAAAAGGCGGCGATGTACGCGCGGGCCAACCGGCGCGCCGTGGAGCGCTGCTGCGCGCGCATCGAGCTGGAGCACATCGACTGCGATCTGGAGCGCACGGACTCGTGGCTCTACTCCTACGACCGGGAGGACGCCCTGCTGCGCGAGGCAGAGGCGGAGCGGGCGCTCGGGCTGGACGCGTCGTTCGAGCCGGACACCCCTCTGCCGCTTCGCGTATGCGGCGGCGTGCGGCTGCGCGGGCAGGCGCAGTTCCATCCGCTGAAGTTCCTGCAGGCGCTGGCCGACCGGTTGACGATCTACGAGCGCACGCCGGTCGAGCGCGTCGAGGGCGGCACGCTGTTCACCCCGCGCGGGACGATCGAGGCCGGGCGCGTGGTATTTGCATCGCATTACCCGTTCGTGAACGTGCCGGGACTGTATTTCGCGCGGATGCATCAGGAACGCTCCTACGCCATCGCACTGGAGAATGCCGCACTGCCGGAGGGCGTGTATTACGGGCTGGAGCCGAACGCATGGTCGCTGCGCAGCTACCGCGGGACGGTCATCCTCGGCGGCGGCGCGCACCGCACCGGCCGGAACGGCGGCGGGCACTATGCCGCCCTGCGCGAGGCGGCGCAGGCGCTGTTCCCCGGCAGCCGCGAGGCGGCGCACTGGTCGGCGCAGGACTGCATGACGGCCTCCGGCGTGCCGTATATCGGGCGGTTCTCCGCAAGGGACCCGCAGTGGTATGTGGCGACGGGCTTCCGCAAATGGGGCATGTCGAATGCCATGGCCGCGGCGGAGCTGCTGACGGCCCTGATCTGCGACGGCAGCCATCCGGATGCCGCGGTCTTTGACCCCGGCGATCTGCTGCAGCAGCGGCCGGGCCGCATTGCGGAGGAGGGCCTGCAGGCCGCGCGCGGGCTGGGCCGGCGCGTGCTCCACGGGCCGATCCCGCAGGCGGACGAGCTGGCCGTCGGCGAGGGCGGCCCGGCGGAGCTGGACGGGAAGCAGATGGGCGTGTACCGCGCAACGGAAGAGCTGTATTACGCCGTGGAGCTGCGCTGCCCGCATCTCGGCTGCCGGTTGGAGTGGAACCCGGACGACAAGAGCTGGGACTGCCCGTGCCACGGCTCGCGCTTTGACGTGCAGGGCCGCTGCCTGACGGAGCCCGCGCAGACGGACCTGCCCGCCTGCTGCAGGAGAAGAAGCTGAAGGCAAGCGGAAAATTGTCATTCCGAAGAGCGAAGCGACGTGGGAATCTCGGGAAGGCACTGTCGTTCCGTACCGGCTGTCGTTAAATGGTGTGCACCACTGTAGGGGAGCGGCATGCCGCTCCCCTACTATGGCGGGTGCGGTCGGCGGAGTGCGCGGGAATCTGTAACTGCCCATGGCGCGCAGGGAACGCTGCTGCAGACACCGGCCCGGCGGGGATGCCGCCGGGCCGGAAACTGTTTTTGATTATTGGACGATGATCTTCCCGTCGGCAAAGTCCGTGATCACGCAGCCGCCTGCCGGGAACTGGTAGGTGTCAAGCAGGTCTCCTGATTTCAGCACGAATTCACCGGGACTTTTGGAGACAATCCGGAGCGTATTGTCCTGCCAGTATACCTGCAGGTCGCTCTCCTGCTCACCGGTCAGTGTGTAATAGAATTCGTCTATGCTTGGAAAGTCTGCTTGCTTAAAAAGTCCCCTTGCATTGTATGAAGTTACTTTGCCCTTCAGACGGAATCCGTTTGCTGTCAGCTCCAGCCACTGATTATCGGCCTCATTTACCAGTTCCGCTATGAGATAAACCTCAGCGGAATCCGCCCGTATCCAAGCATTTTCCCCCGTGACTTCAAAACGCAGCTTTCCAGTATCCGGAATCTGATATCTCGGTATCGTTGCCGAAACACCTGCTGGCCAAGTGCTCTCTTTCAGGATCTCCATTGTGGAATCGTCTGCAACTAACCCCTGCTCAGAATGCAGACACTTTCCCTCAGCATTGTAGAGCCAGTCAGAGATGTAGCAAGGCGATACCCAAATATTTGTCATTGGTTCCAATTTCTGCTTTGTGCAGCCGAACAGGAGGGAGGAAATCGCTATTACAATAGAAATTGCTATCCCTTTATACCTTGCCAAGTTATCCGTCCTCCTTTGAGAGTTCCTCCATGATTCTGGGATTCCCCTCCATCAATCCCAGAATACGCAAAATGCTTTCCTGTTTTACGGTCTGCTGCACAAAAGAACAGCTCTCGGATGACACGACAGAGACTTCTGCTTCCTGCGATGTAAGTAATTCGACCGACTGTGCCAGCGCTGATAGTGCAACCGTATTTTCGCCTGCCCCTGAAATGACAATAAAGAGTGGCCCCGCACAACCGCAGGAGCTGCTTGCACGGTAGTCCATGTTCTTCCCGTCAATTGACAGTTCCGTTTCAGTTGCCCGGATACTGCTGATTCCCGTTCCACGTACATCAACAAACATGTTCTGTCCCACAATTTCAAATCCAACATACGAGGAATCAGTCTGCAAATCGAAAGAGGCACTGTCTCGCACCTTCAGAACAAGTGTTGCAGGCGCTTCTGTACCATTTAAAATAGTATTAACGTTCAGGACTTCCATATCGCCGTCTATGCCGTCTGTACCGACTTTCAGATATTGACCTTCTGCATTTGTGATCGTGCTGTTTCCAATCAGGTCGACATACAAATATGCTGTGTTTTCGGCCTCCCCTTGCAGTTCAGCAACCGAATATGGAGATGCATTGTCATCGCCGTCCAAGTCGAGGCAATTAAAATAGTAATAGTTTTTAAAGTATGTTACTACTTCGGCCACAATAGTAGTTGTAAGGTTATTGGCATCCTTGGAGTCCAATACACAGCTCGTATAATCCTTTGAGATCCTGAGTCTTGCGGCATTCAAGTTATTGGGGTCATATGCCTTAAAGACATAATAGTTTCCACTTTCTGTTGGGGTACCATAAACCAGAATTGAATGACCAACCCCTTCAGGCTCTTCATTGACAAACTTCTTAGAATAGTAAAGCCCAACTAATGTAAGCTGACTTTTTCTCTGGTGATCAACGAGCGATTTTAAGCTAGTTTTGTTCTTAGTATCAAAAGCGAGAGCACTATCCCAGTTAACCCATCCTGACTCTCCATTACGCGACCATATCCAAAACCCGCCGCCGGTGTTGGGGTCGAATCTGGATGTGATTTTCTGAGATAAGAAGTAATAATCAATTGCGCTTTCAGCAAGAGAGATATATGTGTCGCCTACCAAATCAAGCACCTGTTTATGATGTGCATTGGCAGCGTTTTTGGGGGCTGGAATATCCCAAATGTCATCGCAATCATAAACGAAAGCTCCATCAAAGTCTATTTTTCCGAGCTTGTCCATCAGCATACTCATGGTCATCCCATAGCACACTCCGTTCCAGCCGCGTATAGACAGAGCATACATCGCGTCTTGTTCGTACTTGCTGTTTGTCAATGCGCATAACCTGTTGTAGTAATCCCGTGATATCATTATACGATTGATGTCTCTATCGCCAGACCTGAAATTCGCGGCGGTATTCGTAAAGCGGAACGAGTCTTTTCCGTGCCGGATTCCCCAAATATTCGTCCCATAGCGGCACAGCCACAGGGCAAGCTCCCGGCGGTACACATAGGACTTCGGATACAGCTTGTTGTTTGCAGAGCTATCCGGATAGACGATGCCGTTGCTGACCGCCCAGCGGAAGGAATTCACGGCATAGCTGTCGATTTGGGAATAATCGCCGCAGTATGTAATGGAATAGTGATAGTAAGCGGTTCGTTTCTCAAAGTTCTTCAGATAACGCAGGAAGAAGGTCAGGGCCTGCTCCCGTGTTACCATGCTGTTCGGTTCGAACGTGGTCGTGGTAACGCCATTGGCAATACCGTACTGCACCGACCAGCGGACCGCCGCGTAAAACCAGTCGGTGGACGAGACGTCCGTGAAGGATACGCTGGCACTGCTGGAGGGGCTGCCCGCCATGCGATACAGCGTCGTCACGACCATTGCGCGGCTGACGAACGAGTTCGGTTCAAACTGTGTGGATGAAGTTCCGTTCATCAGGCCATTATCTGTTACATAGTTGATCGCGTCAAAGTAATCCGGGAAAGCAGAACGAGTCACATCGGAATAGGCCGAGGCCAGCGGTACGGTGAGAGAAACCAACAGCACAGCGAGCAAAAGAATGCTGCAAAGACGAGCCAAACGGTGTTTTTTCATGTCTCTTCTTCCTTTCGTATATTCTACTTTCTATGGCGACAGAACAGCTCATTCCGGGGACTCCCTTCCTTCCCCGGTAAGGCCAGCATATCACGTCTTAACTTATTTGTCAATATTTTACAGAAAACATCCCGTAATTTTCAATAATATGCAGTACGGTAAATGGAAAAAGTCCCGGCGGAGGTGCCGCCGGGACGATGTGCGAAGGAATTTCGAATTCGCTGTGGGTAGCCTGTGATCCGGCCGGGCGCTGCGAGCTTGCCACGGCCCCTTTGGACTCCTTTGACAAGCTGCTTTCAGAATTGCAAAATAGAATTTTGTAGCATTATTTTGCAATTCTGCCGCTGCGGCGGGTTATTTGACGCGAAAGGAAACCCTGACGGTTTCCTTTCACACTTTTCTTCCCTCCGTAACTTTTGGCTTGACAATTCTTTGACAGTCTAAAAAATACAAAAACCATAGAAAAACCGGTTGTCCAATGGACAACCGGTTTTTGGCAGCGGGTGAAGGATTCGAACCCTCACAAACGGAGTCAGAGTCCGGTGTGCTACCATTACACAAACCCGCTATTTGCCGTGCGTCAAAGCGCATATATAATTATATGCAAAATCGGAAAAAAGTCAAGCCCTGATTTCATGTTTTTTCAATTTTTTCTGCGCCGGGCAGCGGGGAATATTGGCCGTTGCAATCGGTCCTGCTATCGGTTATAATAGAACATAAAAATAATGAGGAAAAATCGCTCGAATTTGGGCGGGAGGATACGCAATGGAACGTTGGACAATGGCCGTGCCGTGCCTGTTTGGCCTTGAGGGCCTCGTGGGCGACGAGCTGCGGCGAATGGGCATGGAGGATGTGCGCGTCGAGGATCGCCGCGTGTTTTTCACGGGCGGCGCGGCCGAGCTGGCACGCGCGAATATCGGGCTGCGCATGGGCGAGCGGGTCATGATCCTGCTGGCGCGCTTCCCGGCGCGGTCGTTTGAGGAGCTGTATCAGGGCGTGAAGGCCATTCCGCTCGAGCGCTTCGTCCCGCGCGAGGGCGCGTTCCCCGTCAAGGGCTACAGCCTTGATTCTCAGCTGCACTCCGTGCCGGACTGCCAGTCCATCGTCAAAAAGGCCGCCGTCGACCATCTCGGCGCGCACTACGGCCTGACGTGGCTGCCCGAGACCGGCGAGACCTACCAGCTGCGCTTTTCCATCATGAAGGACCTGTGCGAGGTCTTCCTCGACAGCTCCGGCGTCAGCCTGCACAAGCGCGGCTACCGCGCCGTGGGCAACGAGGCCCCGCTGCACGAGACCATGGCCGCCGCCATGGTGAATCTGGCCCGCTATCGCGGCCGCGATTTCTTCTGGGACCCGTTCTGCGGCTCCGGCACCATCGTTATCGAGGCGGCGCTGGCCGCGCTGAACCGCGCGCCGGGCCTTGCCCGCAAATTTGCGGCGCAGAGCTGGTCCTGCATTCCGGAGGATGTCTGGACGCAGGCCCGCGAGGCCGCGCGCGCGGCGGAGTTTCGCGGGGAATACCGCATTCTCGGCACGGACATCGACTCCGGCAGCCTTGCCATCGCCATTGCGAACGCAAAGAAGGCCGGGGTGAGCAAATACATCGAGTTCCGCGAGGCGGATGCCACCCGTGAGAGCCTGCCGTGCGACCGCGGCGTCATCGTCTGCAACCCGCCCTATGGCGAGCGTATGCTCGAGCAGCGCAGTGCGCAGCAGCTCATGCGGCAGTTTGGCCGCCACCTGCGCTTCGCCGACGGGTGGAAAAAATATATCATCTCCTCCGAGCCGGAATTTGAGCACTACTTCGGCAAGCAGGCCACAAAAAAGCGCAAGCTCTACAACGGCCGCCTGCAGTGCAATGTCTATATGTATTTCTGAAAGGGGCGCAGACGCTTGCGGCATGTATTTCTGATCAATCCCGCTGCCGGAAAATATGACCGGACGGGCGAATTTACCCAGACGATCCGCGCGGCCTGCGAGGGGCTGGACTATGAGATCCTCGTCTCCCGCGCGCCCGGCGACTGCACCCATATCGCGCAGGCCGCCGCTTCCTCCGGCGAGCCGGTCCGGCTGTATGCCTGCGGCGGCGACGGCACGCTCAACGAGGTCGTCAACGGCGCGGCGGGCCATGCCAACGCCGCCGTGACGCATTTTCCCGGCGGCTCCGGCAACGATTTCATCAAGATCTTCTCCGATCCGGCGGCCTTCCGCTCCCTGCCCCGCCTGCTCGACGCCGAGGTGGCCACATTCGACCTCATCCGCTGCAACGGGCAGAATTACGCCGTCAACATCTGCTCCATGGGCTTCGATGCCCGCATCGGAACGGAAATCGGGCGCTATAAGCGCCTGCCGCTTGTCAGCGGGACGGGCGCCTATCTGCTCTCCACGGGCGTGAATTTTATCCGCGGCATCCACGAGCACTATGTCGTCGACGTGGACGGGCAGCATTTTGACGGCAATCAGACGCTGATGTGCATTGCAAACGGCCGGTATTATGGCGGTAGCTTCAACCCGGTGCCCGATGCGGAGCCGGACGACGGCCTGCTCGACGTGCTGCTGGTGCGCGACGTGTCGCGCGCGACGATGCTGCGTGTCATCGGCAAATACAAGGCCGGGCACTATGCCCAGCTGCCGGAGCTCATCCGCCACTTCCGCTGCAGGCGGGTGCACATCCGCTGCGACCGCGAAAGCGAGATCAATCTCGACGGTGAGCTCATGATGTCCCGCGACGTCACGTTTGAGATCGCACCGCAGAGCATCCGGTTTTTCTATCCGCGCGGCCTGACCTATCACGCCGCCGCAGAGCAAGGAGGCGAGCACATTGCAGCAACATGATATCCCGGAGCTGACGCCGGACGAGGAGCTTGACCGCACGCGCGTGCTGCCGGATCCCGTCGATCCACTCGAGGGCTCGGCGCGCCTGCCGGAGCTGCGCCCGGAGGACGAGCCGGGACCCGAGGACGAGCCGGAGGTCCCGCAGAAGCCGAAGCGCCGCGGCCGGGTCGTCCGGAAGATCGTCAAATATTTCCTGTTCCTTGTGTTGGCCGTCGCCATCGTCGCGGCGGGCGGCATCGGCTATCTCACGGTCACGGAATACCGCCCGGCCTATGCCGAGGACGCACAGCGCGGCAACGTCCTGCGCGAGGGCAAGCTCACGGGCGGCCAGACCGTCCGCGTGCTGACGCTCAATACCGGCTACGGCGGGCTGGACGCCGGGGAGGACTTCTTCATGGACGGCGGCGAGGGCGTCAGACCGTCCGATGCAGAGACCGTGCGGCAGAATATGCTCGGCATCGAGGACCTCATCCGCGGTGCGGACGCCGACTTCGTGATGCTGCAGGAGGTCGACACGGATTCGAAGCGCAGCTACGGCTATGACCAGTGGCGGCAGTATGAATTCGATCTTGAGGACTATGAGAGCCGCTTTGCCCTGAACTATTCCTGCGATTATGTGCCCTATCCCGTCACGGAGCCCATCGGCCGCGTGCACTCCGGCGTTGCGACCTACAGCCGCTACGACATCACGGCCGCCACGCGTTACCGCCTGCCGTGCCCGTTCTCGTGGCCGGTGCGCATCGCCAATCTCAAGCGCTGTCTGCTCGTCACCCGCATCCCCATCGACGGCTTGGAGCAGGAGCTCGTGCTCGTGAACCTGCACCTCGAGGCCTATGACGACGGCGAGGGCAAGGAGGCCCAGACGGCCATGCTCCTGCAGCTGCTGCAGGACGAGTATGCCAAGGGCAACTATGTCATTGCGGGCGGCGACTTCAACCAGAGCTTCCCGGACGGCACGGACCGCTATCCCATTGCCTCCGGCGCGGACTGGACGCCCGGCACGCTCGGCGACCTGCCCGCGGGCTGGCAGTATGCCTGGGACAGCGCCGCGCCGACCTGCCGCCTGCTGAACCAGCCCTACAGCGCCGGAAGCTCCGGCACGCAGTTCTATGTCATCGACGGCTTTATCCTCAGCCCGAATGTCGAGCCGGTCAGCGTCCGCACGCAGGATGCCGAGTTCGCGGTGACGGATCATAACCCCGTCGTGCTCGAGGCGCGGCTCGTCAGCTGATATCCCGTCATTTCGACGAAAAGCGGAGAATATGTGAAAACTATTTTGGCTATTTTCATAGTTTGTTCACAATTTCCCGCCGCCGATATGGTATCATTTTCGTACAGAGACGGGGTACGCCCCGTTTCGCTCAGGCAGCCGGCGATGCCGCGGAAATATCTGCGGATAAGCCAACGCCGACTGCGTGCTTCATCTGGTTTCCATCTTGTAAGGCCGTGGCCCAAGGAACGGGTCACGGCCCTTTCCATATGATAGGAAAATCATTGTAGGGAGCGGACAGCCGGGCCCGGCACAGCGCTGCCGACCGGTACAGACTGACGTTAAAAAGGTATGCACCGATTGCGTCTGCAGCGGCGTTCCCTGCGCGCCATGCAGTCTGGCAGCATGTGCTGCATGGATTCTGCGGCGCAATACTCCCAGATTTGTCATTGCGAGGAGGCCGCAGGCCGACGTGGCAATCTCGGGAAGGCAGTTACGTTTTCGCCGGAAGTACCCAATTATCCGGCCAAGTACTGCGAGATTCCCACGTCGCTTCGCTCCTCGGAATGGCAATTCTGATAGCCTTGCGCCGCCGAATCACCACTGCAATACGCGCAACTGCCGTAGGCGCTCACTGAGCGCCGCTACAGACGCAATTGGCTGGTACGTTTTAATCGGCAGCCTGCAAACTGCGAGTGCCTTCCCGAGATTGCCACGGCCCCTTTGGGGCCTCGCAATGACACATCAGGGAAGCGCGAGGTGCACCAGCCCCCCGCAATGACACGTCAGACAAATCGGCCGCTTAAAAGACGTCCCCGACGCTGTTTTCAGCGCCGGGGCATACTTTTCCATATCAGCTTTTCGGCAGCTTGGGCCAGTCCGGGCCGAGCCTGCCCCGAAGTTCCACCAGTTCGTCCGCGTCCGGAGGCGTCGCCTTCCGCACCTTCTCGCTGGTCGGACGGCGTTCCGGTCCGTAAGCAGCGCCGCTATAGAACAGACTCACGGCCGTCCAGCCGCCGAGCTGCCAGAGGCTGCTTTGGAAATACAGATCCATAAACAGTCTGCGGAACTTGTCCGTCTGTTTTTTGGACAGCTGTACGTCGTAGTCCTCATCGAGGATCCGAACCTGGAGGTCGAATCCCTCGTCCGGCTCCACGAATCCCGTCATGATATCAACGCGCATTCTCCGCAGCACCTTGTCCGCAGCAAGGGCGGCGGACTCGCGCTCCAGCCTCCGCTTTTCCGACTCGCGTTTGGAGATATCGATCTCGAACTCTTCGCTCTGGGTACGGTACAGGAGTCCCGACAGCCTTTTTCCCAGAGCGGGCTCTCCATTCAGGTCCAGCATCGGGCCAATGACCTCGCCGTTCCATCTGCGCTGCGTTCCGCCGGCCCGCAGGCCGCCGATAAAGTCCGCCATGGCCTTTCCCTGCGGCGTGAGATAGAACCGATCCTCCGCAAAGGACAAGAATATCTCCTGATCCGGCACGAGAAATGACTGGCACCTCTGATTTTCGAGCGTATTGTAAACGTAGAGGAAACGGTAATATCCGTGCATGACCATATCCTTGTTTACGATCGTGCGATCCAGCGGGTCGCCCCATGGCTCGTCGCTGTAGAGCTCCCTCAGCTCGTAGATGGCGTACGGAAGCGATGCATCCCGCTGCGCAACACCGGAAAACGCAACAAAATCCTTTTTGTGGACCCGCAGGCCCTCGTAGTGCTTGAAAACTTGCCATGCATGAGACACCGGCAGAACGCCGTAAAAATTAGACGCGCAGCGGAAGAATGTGTGCAGCAGCTGCAGCTTCTCATCCGAAAGGCCGAGCTCGGCGTATCTCTTTTCCAGTGTCTTCGGCGATAACGGTTTCTGCATGATATGTCCCCCAGTCCGCCCGCCCCGTCCGAAAGCAGGCAGCCGGCGTCAGAATTTGCGCTGTTTTGACCCGATTATACCATACCGCAGATATCTGCGCAATCCGCAAAAAAACAGCAGCCTGCAGAGGTCATCCCGGCCAGCGCAAATTGCAGGCGCTCTCCCCTCCCGTTTCCGATTTCTCTTGCATCCGGCCGGATTTTGCTGTATGATAGAAAAAAGTGGAAAATTCCGGGATTTTTGGTGCATGATCCGCACTTTTTCCGGCATGATCCGCACATCTGTTCCGGAGGGATGCCCCATGATGCGCCTGACGCCCCTGTCGCTTGCCGCCAATACCATTTTTTACCTCATCCTCGCAGTGATGTACTGCCGCGTGCTCACGCGCCGCTTTTCGTGGCCTTTTACGCTGCTCGGCCTCACGGTCGGCTACCTGCTGTACATCATCCCGACGAAGTTCATGCCCTACGCCGACGCCGAGCGGATGCTCTTCGGCCTCGTCACCTTCCCGCTCACACCCATCGTCCTGTTCCGCGACAAGTGGTATAAATCTCTCCTGTGCGCCTTCGCCGGACTGGTCGCCATGGCCGCCTCGGACCTGCTGTCCGTCTCGTGGCTGCTGACGCCGGAGCAGCTCCGGCAGGGCCTGACGTTCCAGCCCATCCCCGTGCAGCTGGCGGTCTACGCCATCTTCCTCTCGACGGACGGCCTTCTGATGTTCCTGTTCACGCTGCTGATGAACCGCTACCAGAACCGCCTGTCCGGCCGCGAATGGGCGCTGTACCTCGCCTTTCCCGCCAGCCAGTATCTGCTGATCTACGGGTGGGTGATCTTCCTGCGCACGGACTTCATCCTGCGCCGCGTGCTGATGCTGCTGCTGGCGCTGGCCATCTGCACGGCGGCCGACGCCCTGCTCTTCACCGCCATCCGCGGCATGGCCCAGCGAGGCGAGCTGAAGGCGCGCAACGACCTGCTCGCCCGCCAGATCGACCGGCAGAACGAGCACTATGCCGCCCTCACGGCGCAGTATGAGAATCTCCGCCGCATCCGCCACGATATTTCCAGCCATCTTTATACCATGCAGCTCCTGCTGCAGGAGGGGCAGTATGACGAGGCAGCCGCCTATTCCGCCGAGGTCACGGAGGCCTGCCGCTTCCGCTCCGATCTCGGCGCGTGCGAGAACCCTGTTGTCGACGCCTTTCTCTTCTCCCGCACGGAGGAGCTGCGCGCGCAGGGCTATGCCCTGCAGCTGCAGGTCTGCATCCCCGCGGAGACGGGCATCCGCAACGCCGACATGGTCGTCGCCTTCGGAAACCTCCTCGACAACGCCGCCGAGGCCTGCCGCGACGCCGGAGAGAAGCGTCTTTCTCTCTCGGCCCGCATGGACCGCGGCTTCCTGTGCATCGAGGTCCGCAACCCGGCCCCGGCCGCGCCCGCACGGCACAGCCGCCGCATCCCGGAGCTGGAGCGCGGCATCGGCTCGCACATCCTCCGCGCGCTGGCGGAGACCTATGAGGGCAGCTACGCGCTCACGCCGTCCGGCGGCGAATGCACGGCCAGCCTTCTTCTGAAGGGGGCGGCGGCATGATCCCCATTGCGATCTGTGACGACGAGCTCCTGCATGCGCGGCAGACGCAGGCCGCCATCCGGCGCTGTGAGGCGCAGGCGGTCACACGCTGCTTCGAGACCCCGCTTGCCCTGCTGGCCGCCGTGACACAGCAGGGCTATGCCCCGCGCGTGGCCGTGCTGGATATCCGCATGGCGGGCATGGACGGCATCGAGCTGGCAAAAAGGCTCAATGCGCTCGTTCCCGGCTGCGCCGTCATTTTTCTGACGGCCTATCTCTCCTATGCGCCGGATGTCTATGAGACGCGCCATGTCTATTTTGTTCTGAAAAATGAGCTGGACCGGCGCATCGGCAGCGCCCTGCGCGCCGCGCTGGCCGAGACGGCCGCGCCTGCCAGCCTGCAGCTGGCCACGGCGCACGGCTACCGCAATGTGCCGGTCACAGACGTGCTCTTCCTCGAGCGCATCCTGCGCAAAACGCGCGTGGTGCTGACGGACGGCGAGGAGCTGGTCACCGCCGCGCCCGCCGCCCTGCTGGAAGCCGTGCCGGACGGTGTCTTCCTGCGCTGCCACCAGAGCTACTGGGCGAATTTTTCGCACATCACCGCCATGGAGAAGGACGAGTTCGTCCTGACCGGCGGCCTCCGCGTCCCCATCAGCCGCAGCTACCGCAGCGCCGCCCGCAGCGCCTTCTTCGCCAACCTGCGTGGGGAGGAAGGCTAGGTTAGGAAGCCACCCCTGCGCACCGGCTGACAATTAACGATGTGCACCGATTGCGTCTGTAGCGGCGCTCACTGCGCAGCCGTTGGCGGCTTTGCCGCCTTACGGATGCGCAGTGAGCGCCGCTACAGACGCAATCGGTTTCTACGTTTTTATCGGCAGCCTGTGCGAATCGCAAGTGCAGTGCCGGGCACGGCTGTCTCCGCTCTTACAATTCTATCAAAATTTTGAAAGTTATAACTGATAAAAATCTAAATTTCGGTTGTTTTTTCACTTACACTCTGATAAAATAAGACAAGCCACGAAGGGAGGCCTGCCAATTGATCAAGCGAGAATCCTATATGCGCCGCATTCGTCCGTTTATCGGCGGCGAACTGATCAAGGTGATGACCGGCATCCGCCGCTGCGGGAAGTCCGTCATGCTCGAGCTGGTGAAGCAGGAGCTGCTGGATTCCGGCGTCGGTGCGGAACAATTCATCACGCTGAATTTTGAAGACCTGCGCAATGCGCCGCTGTGCCGCGCAGAGGCCCTGCACGCAGAAATTCTACGTCGCGCGGCAGCGATCCCCGGAAAGGCCTATCTCTTCTTCGATGAGATTCAGGAGGTGCAGGAGTGGGAGAAGTGCGTCAATTCCCTGCGCGTGGCGCTGGACTGCGACATCTATATCACAGGCTCCAACGCAAAGCTCCTCTCCGGCGAGCTTGCGACCTATCTTGGCGGCCGCTATGTTGAGTTTGTCATCTATCCGTTTTCGTTTGCGGAATTTCTGGAGCTGTACCGGACGATCGCGCCGGAGGCCTCTGGGCAGCAGGCCTTTCAGAAATACCTGCTTGCAGGCGGCATGCCCTATCTTGCCAACCTGCGATACGCCGAAGAGCCGTCGCGCCAGTACCTGACGGACGTGTTCAACTCCGTGCAGCTCAAGGATGTCGTCAAGCGCAATATGGTCCGCGATGTCGACCTGCTTGAGCGCATTCTTGCCTACGTCATGGCGAATGTCGGCACGACGTTCTCCGCGTCCTCTCTCTCCCGTTTTCTGAAGAACGAGCAGAGGAATGTCGCGCCGGAGACGATCCTGAACTATCTCAAATACTGCTGCGACGCCTATCTGTTCTATCAGGTCAAGCGGCAGGACCTGCAGGGCAAGCAGGTTCTTTCCACAAATGAGAAGTATTACATTGCAGACCACGGCATCCGCGAGGCGGTGTTCGGCGGCAACCTGCGGGACATCAACCTGATCCTCGAAAATATCGTGTTTCTGGAGCTGCTGCGCCGCGGCTATACCGTAACAGTAGGCAAAACAGGCGAAAAGGAGATCGATTTTGTCTGCGAAAAGCGCGCCGAGAAGCTCTATGTGCAGGTGACGTATCTGCTGGCCACAGACGAAACGATCGAGCGCAAGTTCGGCGCATATGCCGCGATCCGGGACAATTTCCCAAAATATGTCGTCTCGCTGGACGAATTTGACCGCAGCCGCGACGGCATCAAGCACCGGAATCTCCGCGATTTCCTGCTGGCGGAAAAATGGGATTAAGCGCCACTGACCGCACATGCCATTGTAGGGGAGCGGACAGCCGGGCCCGACAATTATTGTTTATCTTGTTTATTCTAAAATCACCGCGCTGTCGGATCGCTTCCGGCAGCGCGGTTCATCTTGTCAAAAAAGTCCCTTTGGGCTTTTTCGCCAAGCTGCTTTCAGAATTGCAAAATAGAATTTTGTTGTATCTTATTTTGCAATTCTGCCGCTGCGGCGGGTGATTAAACGCGAAAGGAAACCCTGACGGTTTCCTTTCACACTTTCCTTCCCTCCGAAACTTTCGGCTAAGCAGGTTTTTGACAGTCTGTACCGCGCTGCCGGTTCATTTCCGGCAGCGCGGTTTTTCTCACTCTCTCGTCCTCGTCACTCGATGGATTTGAGGGACTCGGCCATGGAGATGCGGTCGATCTTGCGGATGAGGCACAGGCACACGGCCACGGCCAGCAGCAGCGTGGCGGCGAAGGCCAGCGCATAGCTCAGCGGCGTGACGTGGATGTGGAACGAGACGAGGCTGATGCGGATATTCTGCATGATGAACCGGTGCAGCGCCCAGCCCGCCGGCAGGCCGACGAGCGCACCGCAGAATGTCAGGAGCAGAATTTCGCGGAAGACATAGTTCAGCGTCTCGCGGTGGTAGAAGCCAAGGACCTTCACCGTAGCGATCTCGCGCACGCGCTCCGTGATGCTGATGTTGCAAAGGTTAAAGAGCACGACGAGCGCCAGCGCGCAGGCGCAGACCACGACGAGGCCGACGATGTAGTCCAGGCTCTTCATGGTGTTGTCCACAATGTCCTGCAGGGCCTCGGAGACCGTGACGGACGCGACGCGGGAGTTGGATGCCAGCGCCGCGCCGAGCGCGTAGGCATCGCCGTCCGTGAGGATGTAGGCCGTGCTATATTCGCAGTCTGCGCCGAACAGATCCCTGTAGGTCTCCGCCGTCATGTAGGCATAGTGGTAGACATAATTCTCGAACGTCCCGGCGACGGGGAGATCGACGCTCGTCGTGTCGTCCACGGAGACCGGGAGCGTCTCGCCCACGGAGACCCCGGTATCCCGCGCCAGCGCAGCGTCGAGCAGCGCGCCCTGCTGCGGCCATGCGACGGTCCTGCCGTTCTCATGCAGGTCGATGGCCTGCGTGATGGCGGGGTCGTCCGTCGCAATGACGTTGACCTTGTTGATGCCGCCGGACGTGCGCGCCTCATAGGCCGCGGCGTGCACAAAGATGCACTGCGTCATCTCGTCCGCATATTTTTCGCGGAAGGCCTGCTGCTGCGCCTCGTCCATGGGCGAGACGAACGTGACGGCGATCTGATAGTGCGTGACGCCCCGGAACTGATCGTCCACGACGGTGGAGATGGAATCGCGCAGGCCGAGGCCCGCGACAATGAGGGCCGTGCAGCCGCCGACGCCCAGCAGCATCATAAACAGACGCTTTTTATAGCGCACGATATTGCGGATGGAGACCTTGTGCAGGAAGGACAGGCGGTTCCATACGAACGGAATATACTCGAGCAGGATGCGCTTGCCGGCCTTTGGGGCCTTCGGGCGCATGAGATTCGCGGGGTTCTCGCGCAGCTCCGCATGGCAGGAAAGCCACGTCACGCCCGCCGAGCAGGCCAGCGCCGCCAGCACGGAGATGATGAGCAGCCAGCCGTCGAACACATAGACGATGGGTGCAAAGTCATATAGCATGGAATAGCCCATCCAGATGAACAGCGGGAAGATCCATGTGCCGAGGGCAAAGCCGAGCGCGCAGCCCAGAAGCGCCGCGCCGCCGGAATAGGACATATATTTCCACGCGATGGTGCCGTCGCTGTAGCCGAGGGCCTTGAGCGTACCGATCTGCGTGCGCTGCTCATCGATCATGCGCGTCATGGTCGTGATGCACACGAGAGCCGCCACGGCGAAGAAGAACAGCGGAAACACCTTCGCGACGCCCGCGACGATGGAGCTGTCGTTCTCAAACGAGACATAGCCCGTGTTCGTGCTGCGGTCAAGCACATAGCTCTTCGGGTGCTCAAGCTTGTCGACCTCGACCTGTGCGTCCTCGAGCTGCTGCCTGCCGTCTTTAAGCTTCGCCTCGGCATCGGCGAACTGCTTTTCCGCCTCGGCCTTTCCGGCGGCATAGTCGGCCTCGCCCTGCTCCAGCTCAGCCTGCGCGGCGTTCACGGCGGCCCAGCCCGCTGCGATCTCGCTGCGGCTGCTCTCGAGCTGCTTTTTGCCGTCCTCGAGCTTCTGCTTGGCCGCATCGAGCTCCGCTTGTTTTTCATTCAGTGTCTGCATGGCCTCGCTGCGCTTTGCATCCAGCTCCGCCTGCGCCTGCTGCAGCTGCAGATAGCCCTGATAGGCCTCGCTCTGCTCAAACTGGCGCAGCAGCAGATCCGTCGCTTCGATCAGTCCCTGCGTCAGCAGGGCCTCGGCGCTGCCCGGCTCCTGTGAGGCAAGACGCTCGGTGAGCTGGCGGCGCGTGATCTGCAGGGCCTCATACTGCACGAGGATGCCGCTGTCATCGAGCTGCTTCTGCCCGGCGTCGATCTGGGCCTGTGCGGCATCGAGCTGGTCGAGCGCGTCCTGCTTTGCCTGCGTGAAGGCGGCAAGGCCTTCGTCATACTCCTTCTGCCCGGCCTCCAGCTCCTTTTCGCCGTCGGCCAGCTGAGACTCGGCCTGCGTGAGGCGGGCACGGTTGTATTCCAGCTGCTGCGCGCCGTCGTCGAGCTGCGTGCGGGCGTCAGCAAGCTCCTGCTCGGTCTGCGCGCGCCGCTCCTGATATTCCGCAAGGCCGTCGTTATATTCCTTCTGCGCCTTGGAAAGCGCGTCGCGCGTCTCGTCGATGATGTCGTCATAGCGCTTCTGCGCGCGCTCCTTCAGCGCGGAGGTCAGCGCAGGACGCACGGCGTCGACGGCGGCATCGTAGGCATCGGAATAGAGGTCCGTACCCTGCGTGCCGTCCAGCAGCAGGTAAATTTCCGTAAAATAGTCCATGGCGAACGCCTCAGGCTGCAGCAGCACGAAGCCGTTCAGTGTGCCGCCGCCGAGGCTCGTCGTACCGCGCTCCGCGCCGAGATACAGCGGTGTTTCCGCAAGGCCGACGATGGTGAAGGCCGTCTGCGTGAACGCATCGTCCACGGACGCGGCCTGCACCGTGAGCGTTTTGCCGAGGTCGGCCTCCGTGAAGCGGTCGGCATCGGCAAGGCACTCGTCCGCGCGTTCCGGCATGCGCCCGGCCGTCAGGCTGGGGCGGTTGACCGTGTCGGAGAGCGTCAGAGCCTTGAGCGTCATGCCCTCGCCGTCAAACTCGGCCGTGAGGTCGACGCTCCGCGCGCCCTCGGCAGCCCGCACGCCGTCCAGCCCGGCAAAATAATCGGCGTCCTCCTGCGTCAGGCCGAGCGTGCTGACAAGACGGTAGTCAAACAGCTCCGTTTTCTGCACATACTGCGATCCGGTGCGGAGCATGGCGGGCTGCGCGACCTTCAGGCCCGCAAAGAAACCGACGCCGAGGGCAACGATGGCGACGATGGCCAGAAACCGCCCGAGCGAATGGCGCAGCTCGCGGCGGTTGTTCTTCCGCCAGGCGCTGCCCGTTACCATTCGATCTCCTCCACCGGCGTGACGTGCTCATTCAGGTGGGCATAGGCCACGGTTCCGTTGCGGATGCCGATGACGCGGTCGGCCATGGCAGTAAGCGCGGAGTTATGCGTGATGATGACGACGGTCATACCGTTCTTCCGGCTCTGATCCTGCAGCAGGGCGAGGATCTGCTTTCCCGTGGCATAGTCCAGCGCGCCGGTCGGCTCGTCGCACAGCAGCAGGCTCGGCTTTTTTGCCAGCGCGCGGGCGATGGCCACGCGCTGCTGCTCGCCGCCGGAGAGCTGGGCCGGAAAATTCTTCATGCGTTCGCCGAGGCCGACGTCCGTGAGCACCTGCGGCGCGGGCAGAGAGTCGCGGACGATCTGCGAGGCAAGCTCCACGTTCTCCAGCGCCGTCAGATTCGGGATAAGGTTGTAAAACTGGAACACGAAGCCGATGTCGCGGCGCCGGTAGTCCGCAAGCTGGCGGCGGTCAAAGGCCGAGACCTCGCGGTCGTTCAGAAAGACGCGGCCGCTCGTCAGGGTGTCCATGCCGCCGAGGATGTTCAGAAGCGTCGTCTTGCCCGCGCCGGACGGGCCGACGATGACGCAGATCTCGCCTTTTCCGATCGTAAAGCTCGCATCGTGCAGGGCACGGACCGCGCCCTCACCGGAGCCGTAAATTTTTTCCACATTTTCAAAACGGATGAATGCTTCTCCCATTCCGGGACCTCCTTTTTGTGCGCTGCGATTTTTTTATTATTATATAGTATAGCGAATCATGCAGATGGATTGCAAGCGCAGCGCACACGGCGGGCGTAAAATTCACAGAAAATTCAGGAACCGCGCGCCGGGCTTCGGCATAAGCTGGCGCGAAGGGAGGCGAAAGCATGGAGCTGCATGAATGCATCCTCACGCGGAACGACTGCTGCCGCCGCGGCACACCGCTCGTCCCGCGCGGCGTCATGGTGCACTCCACGGGCGCGAACAATCCATATCTGCGCCGCTATGTGCAGCCGGATGACGGCGAATTGGGCAAAAACCGCTATGATAATGATTGGAACCGGCCGGGACTTCCGGTGTGCGTCCACGCATTTCTGGGCAAAAAGACCGGCGGCGGCATCGCGGTCTATCAGACGCTGCCGTGGGAGGTGCAGGCCTGGCACTGCGGCCGGTCCGGCAACCGGACGCACCTGGCCTTTGAAATTTGCGAGGACGGACTGGACGACCGGGCCTATTTTACGGCGGTGTACCGCGAAGCCGTCGAGCTGACGGCCTATCTCTGCCGCCGGTTCGGGCTGGACCCGCTGGCAGACGGCGTCGTGCTCGACCACGCGGAGGGCAATCGCCGCGGCATTGCCAGTGCCCACGGCGACGTGGCGCACTGGTTCCCGCGGTTTGGGAAGACCATGGACGATTTTCGGCGGGAGACGGCCGCGCTGCTGCGCAGGCCGGCGGAAAAGGAGGCGGAGGATTTGACACTGCAGGAGCTTGATGCCCGCATCGATGCGCGCATCCGCACCGTTCTGGAGGGAACGGGCAGCAGGGCGAGCAGCTGGGCGCAGGAGGAGCTGGCCCGCGCCATGGCGCACGGCATCACGGACGGCACGCGCCCCGGCGGCTACGCCACGCGCGAGGAGGTCGCCCTGATGGCCGAGCGCGTATATTCCGGGCGCGCATAAAATTCGGTCCCGGTGGGGAGGATATTCTCTCAGACTGTCAAAAAACCTGCCAAGCCGAAAGTTTCGGAGGGAAGAAAAGTGTGAAAGGAAACCGTCAGGGTGTCCTTTCGCGTTCCATAACCCGCCGCAGCGGCAGAATTGCAAAATAATAATACAAAATTCTATTTTGCAATTTCGGAAGCAGCTTGGCGAAAAAGCCCAAAGGGACTTTTTTGACAAGCTGATTTCCCACCGGGAAATTTTTATGGAACCCGCAGAGAATTGCGCCGTCTAATAGCCGTATTCCATTTTCGAAAGGAAATCATGAACATGAAAAAACTGACCGCACTGCTCCTTGCCGTCCTGCTTGTTTTCGGCCTTGCCGCCTGCGCAGGCTCCCCCGCCGAGTCGAACGCGAAGCCGGGCGACACAATGACGCTGCAGGACATCCTCACCTCCATCACGAAGGACGTCGCCGACCTGCCGGACACTGAGACCACGACGCTGACGAAGGACAACTTCGAATACTTCGCCTTCACCGCAATGCCCGACGGCGTCGAGGCCATTGATGCCGACGCGCTCATCAACGCCGTGCCGCACTCCGTCGTGCTCATGCGCGCGCAGGATGCCGAGACGGCCAAGCAGCTCGCCGCTGACGTGGAAGCCAACCTGAACCCGGCCAAGTGGGTATGCGTCGAGGCCGAAAAGACGGCCGTGCTCGTGCACAACTGCACCGTGCTGCTCGTCATGTCCTGGAGCGACGTGACCGACGCCCTCACCGCCAACTTCAACGCGCTCTGGAGCTGAGATGGTATTCTCCGGCGCGGTATTCCTCTATGCCTTTCTTCCGCTCACGCTCGCGGTCTACGCTCTCGCGCCGCAGCGTGGGCGGAATGCCGTTCTGCTGATCGCAAGCCTGCTGTTCTATGCGTTCGGCGAGCCTGTGTATGTATTCCTGCTGCTGCTCTCGTCCGTTTCGGACTGGGCGCTCAGCCTGTGCATCGAGCGGCGGCGCGGCACACGGACAGCAAAGCTGGCGCTGGCGGTCTCCGTCCTTCTGAATCTCGGGCTGCTCGGTTTTTTCAAATACGCCGACTTCTTCCTGACGACGGTGAACGGCCTGTTCGGCCTTTCCCTGCCGCTGACAGGCGTGCGCCTGCCGCTTGGCATCAGCTTCTATACGTTCCAGACCATGAGCTACACCATCGACGTCTACCGCGGGCACGTCCGGCCGCAGCGGAACCTCGCGACGTTCGCCACGTTCGTCTGCCTGTTCCCGCAGCTCATCGCCGGGCCGATCGTCCGCTATTCCGATATCGAGGCCGAGCTGCACACGCGGCGCTTCTGCCTCGAGGACATCGGTACGGGCGCGCGGCGCTTTACCGTCGGTCTGGGCAAAAAGGTCCTGCTTGCCAATGTGCTGGGCGAGCTGGTGTCCTCCGCCGGGAACGCAACGGTGCTCGGTGCGTGGCTCGGGGCCGTGGGTTATCTGCTGCAGATTTATTTTGACTTTTCGGGCTACAGCGACATGGCCATCGGCCTCGGGCGGATGTTCGGCTTCACGTTCCCGGAGAATTTCGACTATCCGTATCTTGCCCGCTCCGTGACGGACTTCTGGCGGCGCTGGCATCAGACGCTCGGGCAGTGGTTCCGGGACTATGTCTATATCCCGCTGGGCGGCAGCCGCACGACCCGCGCCAAATGGATCCGCAATGTTGCCGTCGTCTGGCTGCTGACGGGCCTGTGGCACGGCGCGGCGTGGAATTTTGTGCTGTGGGGCGGCTATTTCGGTCTGCTCCTACTGACAGAACGGCTCTGGCTCGGAAAACGGCTGGCCCGTGCGCCCGCTGCCGTGCAGCATGCGCTGCTGCTCCTGCTCGTGACGCTCGGCTTCGTTCTGTTCCGCGCCGAGAGCCTGCAGGCCTGTGGGCAGACGCTCCGGGCCATGTTCGGCGGTGCGCCGCTGTGGGACGCGGACGCGCTGTATGCCCTGCGCAGCTTTGCAGGCGTGCTCCTCCTTGGGGCCGTCGGTGCAACCCGTCTGCCGAAGCGGCTATGGAAGCGGCTGGAGCCGCACCCTGTCTCAGCCGCGCTCGGACCGGTGCTGACGGGCCTGCTGCTCCTTGCCGCGACGGCCGCGCTCGTGGACGGCTCGTTCAATCCCTTCCTCTATTTCCGCTTCTGAGGTGAGCCATGAAACGCAAAGCATCCATCGCCACGGCGGCCGTGTTCCTCGCGGTGCTGTTCGGCTTTTCCCTGCTGCATCTCGCCCTGCCGGACCGGGAAGTATCCCGCAGTGAGCGGCGGCGGCTGGCGCAGCTTCCTCCCCTGTCTTCCGGCTTTTCGGACAAGCTTGAGGAATATATGCTTGACCAGTTCCCGCTGCGTGAGCAGCTGCGCACGGTCAACAGCCTCGTGCGGCTCTACGGCCTCGGGCAGGCGGATATCCACGGCATCTATCTGCAGGGCGGCGGGGCCTTCCGCATGGACGGCCCGCTGCAGGAAAAGCAGGTGCGCCATGCCGCAGCGGTCTTTTCCGCCGTGCAGGAGAAATATTTCCCGTCGCTTCCGGCGCACTATGTCATCGTGCCGGATAAAAATGCCAAGGCAGAGACCGGCCGTCCCCGGCTGGACACGGAGACGATGCGCGGCATCGTGCGCGAGGCCCTGCCCGGTATGACGGAGATCGACATCTGGGACCTGCTGTCCGCAGACGACTATTACAAAACGGACCCCCACTGGCGGCAGGAGCGGCTGCTCCCCGTCGCAGCGACCATCTGTGAAGCGCTGGGCGCGGACGCGCCGGGGACCTTCACGGAAAAAACGCTCTCTCCGTTTTACGGCGCGTATTACGGGCAGGCGGCCCTGCCGATGGCCCCGGATACGCTGACGTACCTCGAAAGCGCCGACACGAAGGCCGCCGAGGTCACCGGCCCGGAGCTGGACGGCGCGCAGCCGGTCTACCGGCCGGAGCTGCTGGACGGGACGGACGGCTACGACGTCTTCCTCTCCGGCGCGCAGGCGGTCCTGACCGTCACATCGCCCAACGTGCACAACGGGCGGCACCTCGTGCTGTTCCGCGACTCGTTCGGCTCGTCGCTCGCGCCGCTGCTGCTCGGCTCATTCGAGCGCATCACGCTCGTGGACCTGCGCTATGTCTCCGCCGCCCGGCTGGCGGACTATGCAGACCTGTCCGACGCGACGGACGTGCTCTATCTCTGCTCGACGGCCGTGTGGAACAACGGCGGCACCCTGCGGGAATGAAGTCCCCGGATTTGCCATTGCGGGGCCCCAAAGGGGCCGTGGCAAGCTCGCAGCGCCCGGCCGGATAACAGGCTGCCCACAGCGAATTCGAAATTCCTTCGCACATCGTCCCGGCGGCACCTCCGCCGGGACTTTTTCCATTTACCGCACTGCATATTATTGAAAATTACGGGATATTTTCTGTAAAAATATTGACAAAAAAGTTAAGGGGTGATATGCTGGACTTACCGGAAGGGACTACTTGTCAAACGTTCAATTGGAACGGAAGGGAAGGAGAAAATGCCCATGAGAAACCCGAGATATTGGAAATTACTGGCTTTCACGATTGCAGTCATCGCCATTTCCTCCCTCCTGTTCGGCTGCACAAAGCAGAAATTGGACCCGATGACAAATATTTGGGTATCGCCTTGCTACATTCCCGGCTGGCTATACAATGAGGCAGGGGAATACCTGCATGTTGTATATGATGATGCATATCATACAAAGGATGCTTCGCCAGTAACGGCAGATTCCACAATGGAGATCCTGGAAGAGAGCACATGGCTGGCAGGTGTTTCGGCAACGACACCGAGCTATCAGATCCCTGATACGGGAAAGCTGCGTTTTGAAGTCACGGTGGAAAACGCCTCGATGCGGGTGGAGTCCAATGAGGTTTTTGTCTGGCTCGAGCTGAAAAGCGAGACCGATGATCAGTGGCTGGAGCTGACAACGACCGGCTTCCGTCTGAAGGGCAAAGTAACCTCATACAATGCAAGAGGATATTTTAAGCAAGCGGTCTTTCCGAGCATAGACGAGTTCTATTACGACTTGGCCGGCGGGCAGGAGAGCGACCTGCAGGTGTACTGGCAGGACAATACGCTCCGGATCGTCTCCGAAAGTCCCGGTGAAGTTACGCTGCATTTAAGAGACCTGAAGGATACCTACCAGTTCCCGGCAGGCGGCTGCGTGATCACGGACTTCGCCGACGGGAAGATCATCGTCCAATAATCAAAAACAGGTCCCGGCCCGGCGGCATCCCCGCCGGGCCGGTGTTTGCCCGTAGCGGCGCTCCCTGAGCGCCATGCTGGCTGCAGGTTCCCGTGTACTCCGCCGACCGCACACGCCATTGTAGGGGAGCGGACAGCCGGGCCCGGCGCAAAACTCCCAGCTGGTATAGGCTGGCGTTAAAATGGCATCAGCCCCCAAATTTGTCATTGCGAGGAGGCCGCAGGCCGACGTGGCAATCTCGGGAAGGCAGTTACGTTTTCGCCGGAAGTACCCAATTATCCGGCCAAGTACTGCGAGATTCCCACGTCGCTTCGCTCCTCGGAATGACAAACCTGAAGGTCCTGTGCCACTGAATTAACACTTCAAAGCCTGCAACTGCCTCAGGCGCTCAGGGAACGCCGCTACAGACGCAATTGGTTCCTATCGTTTTATCGCCAGACTGTTCGTATCGCCAGTGCGCCGCCGGGAGCGGCATGCCGCTCCCCTACAATTTTCTATCGAAATACGCAAAAAAACTACCGGAAGCACAGGCTTCCGGTAGTTTTTCAAACACAATCAATCACAATCAATTATTTACTTCGCGAAGACCTTCTTCAGGCGGGCGAAGCGGGGCAGGCCGTCCTCATAGCCCAGAGCCGTCTGGCCCTCGAGCAGCGGCGTGCAGTAATCGATGAAGGCGTCGGTAACATAGGCGTTGTCGCTGGTGATCCACTCGAGCGGGATCTTCTTCTCGGCGTTGGCAACACGGCGCAGGTCGAACAGCTCATAGGAGACGCTGTAGCCGCCGTCGCGCTTGCAGACCATGCCGACCATCTTGCCGGTCTCGCCGCGGAGCGCAGACTCGACGGCGACCTTGCCACACTGGAAGGCTTCCTCGATATCCGTCGCGGAGGCGCAGTGGGCGGCGCAGCGCTGCAGCAGGGACAGCTCGATGCCGCGAACCTTCGCGCCGGTGGCAGCGGAGACGATGCCGGCCAGACGATGGGCCAGGCCGCCCAGCTGGGCATGGCCGAAGCCGTCGGTCGAGGAGGTCTTGGCCTCGGAGACGAACGCGCCGTCGGAGTAGTGAATGCCCTCGGAGACGGCGACAAGGCACTGGCCCTGGCCCTCGTAGACGCGGATGACGTCATCGAGGAAGTCGGCCATGTCAAAATCGACCTCGGGGAGATAGATGAGGTCCGGGCCGTCGCCCTTGGCGGCGGGCAGGACGGTGGCGGCGGTCAGCCAGCCTGCATGGCGGCCCATGCACTCGATGATCGTGATCATGCCCTTGTTGTAAACGCGGCAGTCACGGGCAACTTCCATAACGGAGGTCGCGATATACTTGGCGGCAGAGGCAAAGCCCGGGCAGTGGTCCGTGCCAATGAGGTCGTTGTCGATGGTCTTCGGCACGCCGATGACGCGGCACTCATAGCCGACCTTGGCCATATAACGGCTGATCTTGGCGCAGGTGTCCATGGAGTCGTTGCCGCCGATGTAGAAGAAGTAGCGGACGTTGTACTTTTCAAAGATCTCAAGGATGCGCTTATAGTCCTTGTCGTTGTCGGACGGATCGGCGATCTTGTAGCGGCAGGAGCCGAGGGCGGAGGACGGCGTATAGAGCAGGCGCTCAAGCTCTGCGGGATCCTCTTCGTCCATAATCATGAGCCGATCTTCCAGAACGCCGACGATGCCGTGCTCGGCACCATAGACCTTGGTGATGTTCTCATCCTCGAGGGCGGTTTTGATCACGCCGTAGGCACTGGCGTTGATCACGGAAGAGGGACCGCCGGACTGACCGACGATCGCTGCACCGATCAGGGGTTTCTTCGTGGGCATGGGATAACCTCCAAATCAAGATATGATGAAGTCTGTGTGAAAGATTTTTCACCGATTGCTATTATACCATACGAACCTAGGCTTTGCAAGGAATTCATCACGGCAGTGTGACAATTTTCGCGAATTTTGATGCAATTTTTGCAGCTTGTGCCGAAGTCCCCCAAAGGCAGGTTGACAGTCCCGTGCCTTATGCGTATAATAAAAGCGAATCACTGCGGGCAGAGAACCGCAGAATTGAAGGAGGATCATCCATTATGGCAGGATTTTGCACACGCTGCGGCCGCCCTCTGCCGGAGAGCGGCATCTGCCCCTGCACGCAGCAGCCCCAGCAGCCGCAGTATCAGCAGCCCCAGCACCAACAGCCGCAGCAGCCGCAGGCTCCAAAGGAGCCGAGCGCCTTCGGCCTTGCAATCAAGGGGCTTCCCAAGCTGTGGCTGAGCTACTGCAAGGACCCCATCGGCACGACGCGCAAAGCCGTGGAGAAGCACGACTTCCTCAGCGGCATCCTGATGGCCGCCGTGACGTACATCGCCGTGTTCTTTGCCACGCTCGTCTATGCGCTGCGCCTGGACTCCCATTTTCCGGCCGTTGCATGGCTCGGCGCGAGTCTGCTCATGCCCGTCGCCGGCTTCGGTCTCACGCTGCTGGCCACGCTCGTTCTGACGAAGGTGACGAAGGTCCCGTCCGATTTTAAGGGAATGCTCGCCTCCTCCGGCCTCGGCATGACGTTCCCCGCAACGCTAGCCGCCGGCTCCATCGTACTGCTGCTCGTGTACCCCGGCCTCATCTCCCTGCTCGGCGTCGCGTCGTTTGCCGTGTGGGCCGTCGTCACCGTCGGCACACTGCTGCAGGTCTACGGGGTAAAGCTGAACCTCGTAACTATCCTGCTGTGCGTTGCGTTCTGCATCGCCGGCTACTATGCTGTGAGCGGTCTGCGCGACTGGTTCCTGCACGCCTGCTATTCCTACGACATCAACGACGTTCTGTCCGGTCTCGGCGATCTGTTCGGCTGACCCAAAAGGTCCGTCAGGCCCTGCAGGGCTTCTGATCAGAGCTTCCCTAAAAAATGCGCTGCTTCGGCGGCGCATTTTTTATTCGATTTGACGTACCGTCTTCGTCAAGTTTGCTACAGAGCTATTGCAATTTAGAGCGTATTTTGCATTCCTTTTTCATGTAGCATTGGTTAATTTTGTGGAAAACGTCCATGATTTTGTTAAATATTGCAGAGAAAGCTGGTTGGTTTGCACAGAATTTTCTATGCAATCTGCGCATTGACAGGACAGGCCGCCCATCATATAATACGCTTGCAGGAAATAAGTGGTGGAGTCTGTCATAAAGTGTTATGCACTTTATTTATTCCTGCCATGCGCGACACGGCCGAACGGAAGTGGGCATCCGGGACGTTGTGGGAACGCAGCATGCAAAGGGCAGAACTTCCATGCGGAGCTCTGCCCTTTGTCTATCTCACCCGAGATCGTCGGGAGCCGCCTCAACAACGGGGCGGCTTCCGTATTTTTAAGGGCGCTCGGAGAGCGCCATGGAGGCTTGCAGCATGCGCTGCATTGCTTCTGGCGCAAGGCCCCCAGATTTGTCATTGCGAGGAGGCCGCCGATTCGCAGTTGCAAACCGGCAGCGGTTCTGCTACAATGGGCAGGAAAAGGGGGCGTTTGCCATGCTGGATGTGTGCGATCCGCGCGTGATCCGCGCGCTGCTTGAGAAATACGGATTTCATTTTTCCAAAGCGAAGGGGCAGAATTTCCTGACGCAGCGGTGGGTGCCGCAGCGCATCGCGCAGGAGGCCGGCATTGACCGTTCCACCGGCGTGCTGGAGATCGGCCCCGGCTTCGGCCCGCTGACGCAGGAGCTGTGTCTCCGTGCCGGGCGTGTGACGGCCATCGAGCTGGACACGACGCTCCGCCCCGTGCTGGCAGAGACCGTGGGCGAGTTCGACAACCTCACCATCCACTTTGCCGACGCCATGAAAATGGACCTTCCGGCCCTTGTGCAGGCGGAATTCCCCGGCCTGACGCCCGCCGCCTGTGCCAACCTGCCGTATTATATCACGTCTCCGGTCCTGACGCGCCTGCTGGAGAGCCGCTGCTTCTCCGCCGTGACCGTCATGGTGCAGAAGGAGGTCGCGCGCCGCATCTGCGCCGCGCCCGGAACGGCGGACTACTCCGCGTTCTCCATCCTCTGCCAGTACCACGCCGCGCCGGAGCTGCTGTTTGACGTCCCGGCCTCGTGCTTCATCCCGCAGCCGAAGGTGACGAGCGCCGTCGTCTGCCTGCGCACGCGGCCCGCGCCCGCGGACATCCGCGACGAGACGCTGTTCTTCCGCACGGTGCGCGCCAGCTTTGCCCAGCGCCGCAAGACGCTCGTCAACGGGCTGGCCTCCGGCTTTCCGCAGCTGACGAAGGCGGAGCTGACCGACGTGCTGGCCGCATGCGGTCTGCCTGCCAATGTCCGCGGCGAAACGCTCGGCCTCGAGGGCTTCGCCGCCCTGTCCAATGCCATCGGAGAAAGGCTGTAGGGTTCCAGTCGTGCGTTGTAGGGGAGGGGCATGCCCCTCCCGGCGCAATGCTGCCGATCCGTACCGGCTTCCGGCAAAAATGCACCAACCAATTGCGTCTGTAGCGGCGCTCATTGAGCGCCATGCAGGCTGGTAGCATGTGCCGCATGGATTCTGTGGCATGCGGCCACCAAGTTTGTCATTGCGAGGAGGCCGTAGGCCGACGTGGCAATCTCGGGAAGGCAGTTACGTTTTCGCCGGAATCGCCCTGTTATCCTGCCGTGTACTGCGAGATTCCCACGTCGCTTCGCTCCTCGGAATGACACATCAGGTAGTGCTGTGGTACATCAGTTCCCTCACGCAATTTAATTACCCCGTACAAGGCGCTCCATGAGCGCCGCTACAGGTGCAGAACGCGATCGGTCTGTACGTTTTATCGGCAGTCCGTCCATTCCGGAAAAATTTTCCGCCTTTTGCAAAATTGGGGCTTGCTTTTTCGAAAAAAATCGATACAATAATATCCATAAAACGATGCTGCAGGGAGTAGGAACTGTGCGTTAAGTACCGGTCGGATGGGAGGTTGCCGCCGGGCGAAGGAGCTTCGGCTCCGCGATACGGTTACCGCAACCGCCTGAGCAAGATCCCCGTGCATTCCGGGGATAGCATCGCATATTGAACCTCCTCCATTTTATCGGGGGGTGCATTCGCCACGCTCCGGAGAGTGGCGGATCTTTTTTTACCCCCCTGCGCAATGGGGTGCGTCCGCACGCTCTCATTCCGTAAGGAGGAATTTTTTATGTCAACCAAGCTGTTCACCCTCGGCCTGCGCGCGGCCGCCCGTCCGTCATTCCGGAGAGGAGGGATCGGGCATGGCTGCTGAAAAGAAAGCGCTCGCTCCCGGCCTGTATGCCTCGCCGTTTTCCAAGGCCTACTGGCGTGACGCTGCCCGTGAGCTCGGCAAGGTCCGCATGCTCGCCGTCGCGGCCATCCTCATCGCCGTCCGCGTGGCACTGAAGTCCGTCGCCATCCCGGTCGCACCCCCGACGCTGATGATCAACCTCGGCTTTTTCGTCAATGCGCTCGGCGCGATGATCTTCGGCCCGGTCGTTGCCATCCTTGCGGCGGCCATCAGTGATACGCTTGGCTGTATCCTGTTCCCGACCGGCGTATACTTCTTCCCGTTCATCTTCACGGAGATCGCCGGTTCCCTTATCTTTGCTCTGTTCCTGTACCGTGCGCCGCTGACGAACCTTCGTGTGACGCTCTCCCGCTTCTGCGTGAGCTTCTTCGTGAACATCGTCATCCAGACGCCGATCATGCTGCTGTATTACCAGATGGTCCTTGGCAAGTCCTATGCGATCTTTGACCTGCCGCGCATCTGCAAGAACCTCGTGCTCTTCCCGATCGAGTCGCTGCTTCTCATCCTGTTCCTGAACGTTATCACCCCGCTGACCTACCGCATGAAGCTGACGTATGAGCCGCCGAAGAAGCTGAAGATCACCGGCCGCCTCGTCGCCTTCCTGCTGGCGCTGCTGATCGTCGGCTCGTGCGCCACGGCGGGCTATGCATGGTATGACTACAACACGCGCAATCACGCCACCTCGCTCGAAAGCGACGAGCGCGCCGCACTGAACCACAGGCTGGCCGACTATCTCGGCGTGGGCGACAACACGCTCGTCCTTGTGAACGTGGTCACGAAGACGGCCTTCCACGACGAAGAGACCGTCACGTTCACGACCTACACCATCACGGGCGAGGTCGACGATCCCGCCGTGCTGTGGACGCTCAAAAACTCCGTCGCCAAGGGCGAGAAGTACGAGGGCATCCTCACCGTCGGCGAGAAGGGCACGGCCGTCCTCAATAAGGCGGACGACAGCCTCATCGAGATCGCCACAGAGGCACCGTAACATAGAAACAGCTCCCCGGCGGAAGCCGGGGAGCTTGCTGTATCTGCGGCACCGCTTCTATGGCGCAAGGCACCCAGATTTGTCATTGCGAGGAGGCCGCAGGCCGACGTGGCAATCTCGGGGAGGCAGTTGCGATTTCGCCGATGGCTTTCCTGTTATCCGGCCGTGTTCTGCGAGATTGCCACGTCGCTTCGCTCCTCGCAATGACACGTCGGGAGCATTCACCATTATAACGATAGGCTGTTCAGATCGGCAGCATTGCGCCGGGAGCGGCATGCCGCTCCCCTACAACGGCGTGTGCGGTCGGCGACAGTGCGCACAAATTTGCTGCTGCCAAAGGCGGTCACTGACCGCCGCTACAGACGCAATCGGCTTTTACGTTTTTAACGGCAGCCTGTACGAATTGCAAGTGCCTTCCCGAGATTGCCACGGGCGCGAAGCGCCCTCGCAATGACAAATCGGGGGCATTCACTATTTTAACGATGGCCTGTACTAGACGCAGGTGCAGCGCCGGGAGCGGCATGCCGCTCCCCTACAACGCACATTATATTGGAATCGTAAAATAGAACGTGTTGATGCCGCCGCTGCTCTCGGCCCAGATGCGGCCGCGGTGCGCCTCGGCGATGCGGGCCGCGATGGCAAGGCCCAGCCCGTAGCTGTGGTTCATGGCGCGGACGTGGTCGACGCGGTAAAAGCGCTTGAAAATATCGCGGCACTCCTGCGGAGTGAGCGGCGCGCCGGGATCGGCAACAGACAGCACACAGTGCCGCCCGCCCTGCCGCGCAAGCGTCAGCAGCACCCAGCCGCCCGGCTGGGCGTATTTGCGGGCGTTGTCCAGCAGGATCTCCACGACCTGCCGCAGCTGTGCGGCATTGCCGCGCACACGGATACCGTCCTCCACGCGGGCCGTCAGCGTGTGCCCGGCCTCGAACAGCACCGGCTCGAACGGCAGCAGAGCCTCGTTCACGAGGGCGCTCAGGTCCAGCTCCGTCTGCGCATCCTGCACGCGCCCGGCATCCACGCGGGCCAGCTCCAGCAGGCTCTCCACAAGGCCGCGCATCTGCTGTGACATCGTGAGGATGCTCCCGGCAAAGCGGGAGCGGGCCGGGGCGTCATAGCCCGGCGCCTGCAGCAGCTCCGCATTCGTCAGGATGACGGTCAGGGGCGTTTTCAGCTCGTGCGAGGCGTCCGCCACGAACTGCCGCTGCTGGTCCCACGCCCTGGCAACGGGCCGCACCAGCCAGCGCGCCAGCAGCAGGCTCATGACGAAGAACACCGCAAGAGCCGCCGCGCTCGCAATGGCAAGCGTGCGGATGAGGCTGTGCAGCGTCGTCGTCTCGGCCGAGGTGTCGGCAAAAACGACGCGCCAGCTCGTGCGCGTGACGACGCGGTAGAACCGCAGGCCGTAATCCGGCACCTCACCGATGTCGTCCTCGGAATTCACGGCGATGTCGATGAGCTTCTGCAGCTTTTCGCGGTCGCTCAGGTCAAAATAGCCGCCGCGCGTCGTGATGATGTCGCCGCGTGCATTGATCTCCAGCGCAAAATACGGCACGCGCGTGCCGTCGTCCAAACCGGGGCTGGAGGCCGTCTGCCAGTTGTTTGCCAGCGCCTCGAGCGTGCGCAGGCTCTCGGCCTCAAGGCTCTGCTGCGTAAAATGCAGCACAAGGCCGAACGTGACGCCCAGCATCACGGTCAGCAGGGCCATGAGGATGCACACGAGCTTGACGCGGAGCTTCCGGATCATGCCTCCGCCACCTCCAGATGATAGCCCAGTCGCCGGATGGCCTCGATGCGGACGTTCGAGCCAATGCTCGCGAGCTTTTTCCGCAGGAAGCCGGCGTAGACCTCCACATGATTCTCCACGGCGTTGGAGTCAAAGCCCCAGACGCGCTCGAGCAGCGTCTCCTTCGAGACGTTGCCGCCCTTCGCCTGCAGCAGGATGCGCATGACGTCAAATTCCCGCGCGGACAGGCGCACGCTTTTGCTGCCGCAGCGCAGCATCCCGGCCGAGAGGTCGAGGGCCGTGTTGCCGAACGTCAGCTCGTCCACCTGCTCGCCCTGACGGCGCAGCAGCGCGCCGACACAGGCCAGCAGCTCGCGGGAGTCGAAGGGCTTCGTCAGATAATAATCCGCCCCGGCATTCAGCCCGGCCACGCGGTCCATGAGATCGGACTTCGCCGTCAGCATCAGGATGGGCACGGCATGGTGCTCCGCGCGCAGGCGGCTGGCGACGGTATAGCCGTCGAGCCCCGGCATCATGACGTCGAGGATCACGAGATCATAGACGTCCGTTTTTGCATATTCCAGGCCGGTCAGGCCGTCGTTCGCCGTATCGACGGAAAAGCCCCGGCCCGTCAGCAGCGTCTGCAGCGAATCAGCCAGCAGGCGCTCGTCTTCTACCACAAGAATTTTCATCATCACAGCACCTGCAGGATACAGCCCTTGAGATACATGGAGTGCTCCTCGCCCAGCGTGGCCGGATGGTCGCGCGACTGCAGGAGGCGCTCGAGCAGGCGGACCTGCCGCCCCGCGCCCTTCGCGGCCTCCGTGAGCATCTGCTCAAACAGCGGCTGCGTCATGAACTGGCTGCACGAGCACGTCACGAGGAAGCCGCCCGGCTCCGTCAGCTGCATGCAGCGGCGGTTCAGCTCGCGATAGCCCCGATAGGCGCCGTCGAGGGCGCTGCGGCTCTTGGCAAAGGCGGGCGGGTCGCAGATGACAAGGCCGAACTGTCTGCCCTCCTCGCAGTCCTGCCGCACGAGATCGAACACATTGGCGCAGACGGTCTCGACACGGTCGGCCACGCCGTTGCGCGCAGCGTTCCCGCGCACCATGGCAAGGGCCGTCTCCGAAACGTCCACGGCCTGCACCCGCGCCGCGCCGTACAGTGCCGCGTGGATGGAGAAGCCGCCCGTATGGCAGCACAGGTCCAGCACCGTCCGCCCGGCGGAATATGGCCGCAGATGGCCGCGGTTTTCCTGCTGGTCGAGGAAGTGGCCTGTCTTCTGGCCGTTTTCGATGTCTACGGCCATGAGGGCGTCGTGCTCACGGATGATGAGCTCCGGTGGGACCGCGCCGTAGACGCAGCCCTTGCGCTGCTCCATGCCCTCCTTTTCGCGCACGGCAAGGTCGTCGCGCTCATAAATGCACTGCGGCCGGAACACCTCGGCCAGAATGGCGAGAATATCATCCCGCATGCGCTCCATACCGAGCGAGACGATCTGGAACGACAGACAGTCGCCGAATTTGTCCACCGTCAGGCCGGGCAGGCCATCCGGCTCGCCGAAAATGACGCGGCATGCGTTCGAAAAGCCCAGTGCCTGCCGGTTTTCCCATGCCGCACGGATGCGGCGCTCCCAGAATGCGCGGTCGATGGTCTCGCCGCGCTCGCGCGAGACGAGCCGCACCGTGATCTTGGAGCGGCGGTTGAAAAAGCCCGTGCCCTGATAGCGCATACGGCTGTCGAGCACCTCGACAAGGCCGCCGTCCTCGCAGGTGTCGTCCGCCCAGTCGATTTCATTGTCATAGATCCAGCAGCAGCCGGCGGCAAGCGTCTCGCCGCGCCGCAGGCAGACCTGTCCCGAGATCATGCTCATTCCTCCATTTGGTACGGCAGTCCCGCGCGGGACTGCCTGTTTATTTTCTGTTTATTATACGCTCTGGCGTGATTATCGATATTGTATATTGTACCACAGGCGGGCGCGCATTGCAATTGTCCGGCGGGCGTGATATAATGCGGCAAAAGGGGGAATATCCATGAAGACCTTATCGGAGGACCGCCGCGCGCTGCACCGCATCCCGGAGACAGGCTGCCGCCTGCCGGAGACGGCGGCCTATCTGCGCGGGGCGCTGGCCGAAATGCCCTGCACGCTGCTGGCCCCGTGGGAGGACGCCGTGTGCGCCTATTTTGACCTTGGAAAGGACGAGACCGTCGCCGTCCGCAGCGACATGGATGCTCTGCCCGTGACGGAACGGACCGGCCTACCGTTTGCATCCGCCCATCCGGGCCGTATGCACGCCTGCGGGCATGACGGCCACATGGCTATGGTGCTCGGGCTGGCGCGCCGTCTGGCGGCAGGAGAGGTCCGGCCTCAGCGGAACGTCCTTCTGATCTTTGAGCCCGCCGAGGAGACGACGGGCGGCGCTGCGCCCATCTGCGCGACGGGCCTGCTGGAGCGATATCATGTAACGCGCGTGTTCGGCATGCATCTCTGGCCGGAGCTGCCCGCGGGCGTCATCGCCTCGCGCGCCGGAGCGATGATGTCGCGCTCGTGTGAGCTGACGGTGGAGATCACGGGCCGGTCCGTCCATCTGGCCCGCTTTGCCGAGGGCTGCGACGCGCTGGACGCCGCCGCCCGTCTGCTGACACGGCTGTATGCACTGGCCGAGGGCAAGCCCTGCCTGCTGCGCTTCGGCAAAATGGAAAGCGGCAGCGCCCGCAACGCCGTGAGCGACCACACGCATCTTGAGGGCTCGCTGCGCTGCCTGGACGACGGGCTGTATGCCGCGCTCTGGGAGCAGGCGCAGGCCATCGGCCGGGCCGTCGGCGAGGAGACGGGCTGCACCGTGACCATGACGTGCAGCTCCGGCTATCCGCCCGTGACGAACGACGCGGCCCTGCTGGCCGAGGTGCGGGAGCGCTTCCCGATCGCCGAGGCGGAGACGACGTGCATCACGGAAGACTTTTCGGAATATCAGCGCCATGCGCCCGGCGTGTTCTTCTTCCTCGGCACCGGCGGCATCGAGCTGCATGCACCGACGTTCACCTTCCCGGAGGAAATTCTGGACAAGGGAGAAGCGCTCCTGTGCGGGCTCGTATAAAGTGCAGGCCGATCGCCCGGTATAGCCGCTTTTGTAATTGGAAAAACTGAAAGCATCATTGTCTGCCTGTTGCGAAAATGTCCCGAATATTATATAATATTCGGGACAAAAAAGGAGGCGAGCATCGTGGCAAACGGATTCTCAAAGCAAATACGAGAGAGAATTGGAGCCGCAGTCGATGGCACAATTTTTGTGAACTCCGATTTCGCGGATATTGCTGATCAGGAAACGGTCAGAACACGCCTTCGTTCTGAAAATAATTTTTGAGAATATTTATGCCTCTCCCAGATTCTGCGGGAGGGGCATTTTTTCGGAAAAACCGGGCTTTGGAAAACAGTGGAAAAACACGGTGCCGGGAGCTGCAAAAATTTATCCGCATTTTGTTGGATTTCTTGCATGGAAATCCGGAGAACGGAAAGAATTGCGGCAGAAAAAGAATTGCGTTTCGAAAAAAATCGTGATACACTAAGCAAAATCAAAGGCAAACTCAAAAATTTTTGATAAGAGGAGCGATCCGCATGGCCATTGATGTGAGAAGCGAAGTCCGCCCGCTGAAGAAAGTCCTGCTGCAGCGCCCCGGCCGGGAGCTGGAGCAGCTCGTCCCCAATTCGATGGAGCGCCTTCTGTTTGACGACATTCCCTACCTGCGCGGCGCGCAGACGGAGCATGACCGCTTTGCGCAGGTGCTGCGCGACAGCGGCGTGGAGGTCGTCTATCTTACCGATCTGGCCGCGGAGACGCTGGCCCTGAGCGACAGCCTGCGCCGCCGCTTCGTTGAGGACTTTATCCGCAGCAGCGGCTGCGTGGCCGCCAGCTACCGCGAGGCCCTCACGGAGCTTCTGCTGGCCTGCCCCAACACACGCGAGCTCATCCGCAAGACCATGACGGGCGTCCGCTTCGACGAGCTGCCCCTGCACCAGAACCACTCGCTGGCCTCCCTGCGCAACGACCGCACGCACTTTGTGCTTGAGCCGATCCCGAACCTCTATTTCACGCGCGATCCGTTCGCGTCCATCGGCCGCGGCGTTGCCCTGCACCACATGTACTCCGTCACGCGCAACCGCGAGACGATCTACGGAAACTATATTCTGCACTATCACCCCGACTACGCGGGCAAAGTGCCGTTTTACTACACACCAGACGAGCCGTATACCCTCGAGGGCGGCGATATCCTGAACCTCAGCGCCGACACGATCGCCGTCGGCATCTCCCAGCGCACCATGCCGGAGGCCGTTGAGCGGCTGGCCTATAATATTTTCCAGGACGAGGCGGGCGAGGTGCGCCGCGTGCTGGCGCTGGATATCCCCAGTACCCGCGCCTTCATGCATCTGGACACCGTGCTGACGCAGATCGACACGGACAAGTTTCTTATCCACCCCTCCATTCTCGACGAGCTGGAGATGTTCGAGCTGACGCCCGGCCGCGGCGGCGCGCCCGTCGCGCGGCGGCTGGACATGCCGCTCGAGGAGGCACTGGCCTCTGCACTCGGCGTCGAGCGCGTCACGCTGCTGCGCTGCGGCGGCGGTGACCAGATCGCGGCCCAGCGCGAGCAGTGGAACGACGGCTCGAACACACTGTGCGTCAGCCCCGGCCGCGTCGTGGCCTATGACCGCAACTATGTCACCAACGGTCTGCTCGAGGAGCACGGCATCGAGGTGCTGCGCATCCCGAGCGGAGAGCTCTCCCGCGGCCGCGGCGGCCCGCGCTGCATGAGCATGCCGCTTTGCAGAGACTGCTGAGTAACCGGAGCAGGTCGTTCCGCAACGGAATCACAGAAAAGCCCGGAATTTTCGCACAAAATTCAAAACTTCCGGTTGACTTTCTACCGGGTGCTGCGATATAATATCAATTGCGCATCCATGCTTGCTTATTGCATCCATGCCTGCGCATGATGATTTTCGATTGCTGCGGCCGGAGTCCGGCTGTTGAGCATAATCTAACAGGAGGTGTACACGAAGATGCTGCGTACCTATCAGCCCAGAAAGCGTCACCGCGCAAAGGTCCATGGTTTCCGCAAGAGAATGGCTACTGCAAACGGCCGCAAGGTTCTTGCCCGCCGTCGTGCAAAAGGCAGAGCCGTCCTGTCCGCCTGAGGAGCCGAGACCGCACCGTCTGCTTGAATTGTAACGTGAAGGGCGAACAGTCTCTGTTCGCCCTTTTGCTTTGCCGGGAGGTTCCGACTTGCTGCATACTGTTTCTCTGAAGGAAAACCATGTTTTCCGCCGCCTGTATCACCGCGGCGCCACGGCGGGCAACCGCCTGCTCGTGGTCTACTGCCTGCGCAACGGCACCGGTCACAGCCGCCTCGGCCTGACCGTCAGCGCCAAGCTCGGCCACGCCGTCGAGCGCAACCGCATGCGCCGCCGCCTGCGCGAGGTCTACCGCCTGCACGAGGCGGAGCTCCTGCCGGGCTATGACATCGTGATCGTCGCGCGCAGCCGCGCGATGGAGGCGGATTTCGCAGAGCTGACGCGGGCGTTTCTGACACTCGCCGGGCGGACGGGCCTGATGCAGGAGGCCGCGCAATGAAGCGCGTCCTGCTGGCGCTCATCCGCTTTTATCGGAAGTATATCTCTCCCGCCTTTCCAGGCAAGTGCCGGTTCATCCCGACCTGCTCGGAATATGGCCTTGAGGCCATCGAAAAATACGGCGCCCTTCGGGGCGGCTGGCTCACGTTCAAGCGCCTGCTGCGGTGCAACCCCTTCAACCACGGCGATTTTTACGATCCCGTGCCGTGATCACCCGGCGGATCTCCGCCCACCCGTTCCGTCCGGCCGCCGTGCGCGGCCAAGAGGAGGCCTTTCATGGATTTTATCCGCGTTCCCTTTGGCTATGTGCTGGAATTCTTCTATGGATTCCTGAATAACTACGGCCTTGCGCTCATTCTGTTCTCGTTCGTTGTCAAGCTGATCCTTCTGCCGTTCAGCGCCAAGAGCAAGAAGAGCATGATGAAGATGTCCCGCCTGCAGCCGCAGCTCAAGCAGCTGGAGCTTGCCTGCGGAGACGACAAGCAGAAATATCAGCAGGAGGTCATGGCCCTCTATAAGTCCGAGGGCGTCAGCATGTACGGCGGCTGCCTGTGGTCGTTCCTGCCGCTGCTGTTCCTTCTGCCGCTGTACACCGTCATCCGTGAACCGCTGCACTACCTGATGCACCTGAATACGGAGACCGTCGATGCCCTCAAGGCCATCGTGGCCACGGAGCAGGGCGTCGAGGTCAGCAAGCTCGGCTACTACTGGCAGTATGGCCCGGCTGCCGATCTGCAGAAATATGCCCTGCAGCTCACCGACGCCTCCATGCGCGAAGCCGTCATGGGCGTCTCGTCCATCAATTTTTCCTTCCTCGGCATCAACCTCGGCCAGATCCCGAGCTGGAAGGTCTGGCAGGCCAAGGGCTGGAGCGATATCGGCGGCTTTATCGTCCCGCTGCTCTCCGGCGGTCTGAACTATCTGTCGATGTTCATCAGCCAGAAGATGAACGGCTCCGTTATCTCCAACGCCAACGGCGAAAAGGACGAAGCCGCCGCCAAGTCTGCCCAGACCGGCAAGATGATGAACCTCCTCATGCCGCTCATGTCCATCTGGTTCGGCTTTATCGTCCCGCTCGGCCTGTCGATCTACTGGCTGACGCAGTCGCTGTTTGGCATCGTGCAGGATGTGTTCCTCACGAAGCACTACCGCAAGATCTATGACGCAGAGGACGTCGTCCGCCGCGAGAAGGCTGCGCAGCGCGCCGCCGAGGAGGCGGAGAAGGAGCGCATCCGCGCCGCCCGCCGTGCCGCCAACCCCGAGGGCATCACGGAGAACACCAGCAAGAAGAAGCAGCAGCTCCGGGAGCGCCAGGGGCGCGAGGCCGCTGCCAAGGATTTTGAAGCCAAAAAGCGTGCTGCCGCCGGGCTTGCGCCCGAGGAAGCTGCCGAAGTGCTCAGCGGCGATCCCGAGCGTCCCTTCAGCCGCGGCCGCGCCTATTCCTCCGAGCATTACACGAAGAATGAGGAGAACGAATAATCATGGAAAAGTTTATCGTCACGACCGGTAAGACCATCGATCTTGCCGTTACGGCGGCGCTGCAGCAGCTCGGCATGGACCGCGACAGCGTGTCCGTCGAGGTGCTGGAGAATGCGAAATCCGGTTTCCTCGGCATCGGCGCTTCGCCCGCCAAGGTCAAGGTGACCTATGAGGTGCCGGACGAGCCCAAGAAGCCCGAGGCTCCGATGAGTGTGCTCTCGTCCGCCTCCCGCTCGAAGCCGAAGGAGCGCCCCGAGATCACCTCGAGCATCATCTCCCGCCCCGGCAAGAAGATCGAGCCGGAGGAGCAGCAGCCTGCCCGCCGCGAGCGCCGTCCGCGTCAGGAGCGCCGCAAGCCGCAGAATGCCGAAACCCCGAAGCAGCAGGAAAAGCCCGCCGAAAAGCCCGTCCGCCCCGAGAAGCAGGAGCGCCCGCAGGCCCCGAAGCAGGAAAAGCCGCGCGCCCCGCGCCCGGAAAAGGCCGAAAAGCAGCAGCCCGCCCCTGCCGCGCCGAAGGAATATGCCCCCGCCCCCGAGGGCTCCATGGAGGAAAAGATCGAGAAGTTCCTCACCGGCCTGCTGACCCACATGAATTCCACCGCCGTGCCCCATGCCTATCGCACGGAGGAGGGCGGCTACCGCGCTGAGCTGGTCGGCGGCGACGTCGGCATGCTCATCGGCCGCCGCGGTGAAACGCTCGACGCCATCCAGTATCTGACGAGCTACGCCATCAACCGCGACAACGAGACGCGCGTGCGCGTCAGCGTCGACGCGGGCGACTACCGCCTCAAGCGCGAGGAAGCGCTGCAGCATCTGGCCGCCAAGATGGCGGGCAAGGCCGTGAAGTACCACCGCAACTTCACCCTCGAGCCGATGAATGCCTATGAGCGCCATGTCATCCATGCCGCTCTGCAGGATTATCCCGAGGTCACGACCTTCTCCACCGGCTCTGAGCCGCACCGCCGCATCGTGGTGGCTTACGCCAAGGAAAAATAAAAAGCAGCGTCCCTGCCGGTCGACCCGGTGGGGACGCTTGGTATATATGGAGCTATGTTAGAGCTGCCGGTTCGTACAGGCTGCCGTTAAATGATATGCACCACCGCTGAATGCACACGCCATTGTAGGGGAGCGGCATGCCGCTCCCGGCGCAGCGCTGCCGACACGAACAGGCTGCCGATAAAATGGCACGCACCGATTGCGTCTGTAGCGGCGGTCACTGCGCAGCCGTTGGCGGCTTTGCCGCCTTACGGATGCGGCGTGCCCTTTACGGGTAGTGACCGCCATTGGCACTCTCAAATTTCCGGCCGCCTCGCCGACCGCACCGGCTTCCAAATTTGGAAGCCTTGCGCCATAAAATCAATACCACAAAAATTGCCAGCCTGCATGGCGCTCATTGAGTTCCGCTGCCGGCCAATCGTGCAGTTTTCCCGCTTCACTCCGTGAACGTATAGCGAATCATATTTCCCTTTCCGTCGCCGGTCGTGATCACGACATCGCCGTCCATGTTCTTCCCGGTGTCCAGAACAGGCCAGCGGCCCTCGGCGCGGACATAGGCCTCGGGGCTTTCGGCTTCGACATCGAGAAATTCCTTCTTGCTGTGCGCCTCGCCGCCGCAGGGGTTGATGGTCTCGATCAGGACTTCGTATTCATGCATTGGTTTTTGCTCCTTTCCGTTTTTTTCAGTGTACCACAAGCAGGCCGTCTGATGCAAATGGTAAATTTGCATAAAAAAATCAGACTGTCAAAAAACCTGCCTAGCCGAAAGTTTCGGAGGGAAGAAAAGTGTGAAAGGAAACCGTCAGGGTTTCCTTTCGCGTTCCATCACCCGCCGCAGCGGCAGAATTGCAAAATAATACTACAAAAATTCATTTTGCAATTCTGAAAGCAGCTTGTCAAAAAAGTCCAAAAGGACTTTTTTGACAAGCTGCGCAGGAGAGGGAGCGATCCCTCTCCTGCTATCTCTTTCATTCTTCCGGGCTGAACTGGTCCTTACCGACCGCGCACAGCGGGCAGAGCCAATCCTCCGGGACCTCTTCCCACGGCGTGCCGGGGGCAACGCCGTTCTCCGGGTCGCCGATGGCCGGGTCATAGACATAGCCGCAGACATCGCAGACATACTTCATAGCCGTTCCTCCTGCGGGAAATACTCAGCCGAAGTAACGATCCAGCAGACCCTTGAGCGCCTTGCCGTGGCGGGCCTCGTCACGGGCCATTTCATGGACGGTGTCATGGATGGCATCGAGGTTGTTCTTCTTAGCGACCTTGGCCAGCTCGACCTTTCCGGCCGTTGCGCCGAATTCGCACTCCACACGCCAAGCAAGGTTCTTTTTCGTGCTGGCGGTCATGTTCGGCTCGAGCTCGCTGCCGAGGAGCTCTGCGAACTTTGCAGCATGCTCAGCCTCTTCATAGGCGGCCTTTTCCCAGTACAGGCCGATCTCCGGATAGCCCTCGCGGTGGGCGATGCGGGCCATGCAGAGATACATGCCGACCTCGGAGCACTCGCCGCTGAAGTTGGCCTTGAGCTGGTCAAGGATGAACTTCTTGTCCTCCTCGGGGACGCCGTCGAGCTTCGTGCCGATGCCGAACTCATGCTCGGCCGCAAGCTTCATCTCGCCCTCGACGACCTGGAACTTCTCGCCGGAGACGCCGCAGATCGGGCACTTGAAGCCTTCGGGCAGCTCATCGCCTTCATAAACATAACCGCAGACGGGGCAGACATACTTTTTCATGATAAAATCCTCCTGAAATGTTGTTTTTGTTGTTTTAGATCGTAATTTTAGACCCTGCATCCGGGGAAATGCAGTCGTTGCAGACGCCGGTAAACGTCAGCTCGCAGGTGCTCGGGCACCCGCAGGTCACGCGGCGCATCAGCTCGACCGGCGGCTCGATGTCCGGCAGGTCATAGACGGCGCTGCACTGCGCGCACACAAAATGCGCGTGGGGAAGGGGGTTGCGGTCATAACGCTCGAGCCCATTGACGACACCGGCGGACCCGATGATGCCCTCGCGCCGGAACATGGCCAGATTGCGGTAGACCGTTCCGAGGGAGAGATCCGGGATATCCGGCTTGAGCTGCGTGTAGACCCATTCGGCGGTGGGATGCGTATCCGTGCTGCAGACGCAGGCCAGGATCGCATCGCGCTTCCTGCTCTTTTTCTGCATCGCCATCGCATCACCTCCATAATGATAATAATTATCGTTTGCGTTATTATAATAGCATATTCCTCTGCCATCGTCAAGAGGGAATTTCAAAAAATTTCTCTCCCGGCTATTGGTATTTTGCACAATTATTAAGCAGTCAATTTGTTTATTTTGTGAGAACTTTTCATTTTGTCCAAAATAAAGATTGCATTCTGCAAAACAGCGGTCTATACTGTGTGCATGAGGAAATTGGAAACGTTTCCAATTCACCGGAAAATTAATTGGGAGGCAACATCATGAAAAAGATCATCGCTCTGACCCTCGTGCTGATTCTCGCCGTCGGCCTGTTCGCCGGCTGCAAGAGCAGCGACAAAGGCTCTGTCTATTTCCTGAACTTCAAGCCGGAAGCAGACAGTGCATGGCAGGCACTTGCCAAAACGTACACCGAGAAGACCGGCGTTACCGTCAAGGTCGTCACCGCCGCCAGCGGCACCTATGAGACCACGCTGACCGCCGAAATGGCCAAGAAGGACGCCCCCACGCTGTTCCAGTGCGGCAATGAGACGGCTCTGGACACCTGGAAGGACTACTGCCTCGCGCTTGACGGCACGAAGTTCCTGAACGAGATGACCACGTCCGACTTCAACATCAAGGGTGAGGACGGCAAGACCTACTGCGCAGGCTACTGCTATGAGGCCTTCGGCATCATCGTCAACACCGATCTGCTGGAAAAGGCAGGCCACTCCCTCGACGAGATCAAGGACTTCGCCAGCCTGAAGGCTGTTGCCGAGGACATCACCGCCCACAAGGACGAGCTGGGCTTTGCCGCCTTCTCCTCCGCCGGTCTGGATTCCTCCTCTTCCTGGCGCTTCTCCGGCCATCTGGCCAACATGCCGCTGTACTATGAGTTCCGCGACGACAACGTGACCGAGCAGCCCGCCACGATCACCGGCAAGTATCTTGCCAACTACAAGAACGTCTGGGATCTGTACATGAACAACGCCACCTGCGCTCCCTCCGAGCTGGCCGCCAAGACCGGCGACGAGTCCCGCGCGGAGTTCGCAAACGGCCAGGCCGTCTTCTTCCAGAACGGCACCTGGGAATACACCAACCTGACCGACGCTTCCGCCATGGGCTTCTCCATGGACCCGGCGAAGCTGGCCATGATCCCCATCTACTGCGGCGTTGAGGGCGAAGAGAAGGCCGGTCTGGCCTGCGGCACCGAGAACTGCTGGGCCGTGAACGCCAAGGCCTCCGAGGAAGACCAGAAGGCCACCCTCGACTTCATGAAGTGGGTCGTTACCTCTGACGAGGGCACGAAGATGATGGCCGAGCAGTTTGGCCCCATCCCCTTCAAGAAGGCCAAGGAGAGCGCGAACGTGTTCTTCAACAATGCCAACCACCTGATGTCCGAGGGCAACTACACCGTGACCTGGGCCTTCAACTACACCCCGAACGTGGAGAGCTGGCGTCAGGGCGTCGTGGACGCGCTGCTGGCCTACAGCACCGGCTCCGGCGACTGGAGCGGCGTCGAGACCGCTTTCGTCGACGGCTGGGCAACGCAGTATCAGCTGCAGGAAGGCTAATCCAAATCCATCAAACCTGCGGAGGGCGGCAGACCGCCGCCCTCCCGGCCTGTCGAAAAAGTCCCTGCGGGATTTTCCGTCAGGCCGGGTGGCAAAATTGCAAAATGATCTTGCAGTTCTATTTTGCAATTTTGGCCGCTGCGGCGGGTGATCGAACGCGAAAGGACACCCTGACGGTTTCCTTTCACACTTTTCTTCCCTCCGAAGCTTTCGGCTGGGCAGATTATCGACAGTCTCGGAGGGCGGCGGGCCGCCGCCCTCCGGCGTTTGTCAGAGCAGCTCTTTTCTTCCCGAAATTTTTGTTGTATAATAGCTTCCGGGCAAAAGAGCTTCTCTGACAAGCGTATATGCAATCGATTCAGGGGAGGGTCCTTTATGAAAAAACGAAACCGTCAGCCCCGCAGCCGCGAGGCGCTGAACAGTGAGCTGATCCGCCGCCCGATCCGGCGCTGCTGGCCGCTGTTTCTGCTGCCGACGGCGCTGGCCTTCTGCATCGGGTTCCTGTATCCGTTCCTGCTGGGCCTGTACCGCTCGTTCTGCGAATTCACCTCGCCGGTCGATTATCACTGGGCAGGCTTTTCCAACTACTTCCGCGCCTTTGCGGACGAGGGCTTCCGGCGTGCCTTCGGCTTCACGGCCGCCTACGCCGTCGTGTCCATCCTTATCATTAATATATGCGCCTTTGCGCTGGCCTACGCACTGACGCAGAAGCTGCGCGGCTCGAACATCTTCCGCACGGTGTTCTTCATGCCGAACCTCATCGGCGGCATCGTGCTGGGCTACATCTGGAAGCTCATTTTTGACGCCTTCCTCCGCTCGGCCTCGCTGCAGCCCCTCCTCACGAATGCGACCTACGGCTTCTGGGGTCTGGTCATCCTTGTGGCGTGGCAGCAGATCGGCTATATGATGATCATCTACATTGCGGGCCTGCAGGCCATCCCGGACGACATGCTGGAGGCCGCGAAGATCGACGGTGCGGGCCGCTGGCAGACGCTGTGGCATGTGACCATTCCGAATGTCATGCCGTCCGTCACGATCTGCGTGTTCCTGACGCTGACAAACTCCTTCAAGCTCTTCGATCAGAACCTTGCTCTGACGAACGGCTCCCCGCAGATCCCCGGCACGAACATCTATAAGACGGAAATGCTGGCCCTGCACATCTTTAAGACGAACGGTATCGGCAACAACTGGAAGGGCGTTGCCCAGGCCGAGGCCGTGATATTCTTCATCCTTGTGGCGGCGCTGGCCCTGCTCCAGCTCCGCGCGACCCGCACGAAGGAGGTGCAGCAGTGATGCAGAGACCGCTCCGTAAGAAAAAGCGCGACATCGGCGGCATCGTGCTGACCGTGCTGTTCTCCCTCGTGTGCATCCTCTATGTTATGCCCATTGTCGAGGTGCTCATCAACTCGTTCAAAACGCACAGCGCCATCAACACCGACACGTTCGCCCTGCCGAATGCCGGCACATTCGCAGGAACGAGCAACTATGTCAAGGGCATGACGTTCGGCAACTATCCGTTCCTCAAGTCCCTGCTGTACAGCATCGTCATCACCATACTGTCCGTCACGCTCATCCTGCTGTGCACGTCCATGGCCGCATGGTTCATCTCCCGCGTCGGCGGGCGGTTCTCCCGCCTGTTCTATCTGGGCTGCGTGTTCTCGATGATCGTGCCGTTCCAGATGGTCATGTTCCCGCTCGTCTCCGTGGCGAATGACCTCTATCTCAACACACCGTGGACCATCCCCGTCATCTACCTCGGCTTCGGCGCGGGCCTCGCCGTGTTCATGTTCTCCGGCTTCGTCAAGAGCCTGCCGCTCGAGATCGAGGAGGCCGCCGTTATCGACGGCTGCGGCCCGATCCGCACGTTCTTCAGCGTCGTCCTGCCCATGCTGCGCCCGACGCTCATCTCCGTCGGCATTCTCGAGGTCATGTGGGTGTGGAACGACTACCTCCTGCCCTCCCTCGTGCTCGACATCAACGAATACAAGACCATTCCCATCCATGTGCAGTATCTGCAGGGCAGCTATGGCACGGCCGACCTCGGCGCAACGATGGCCGTCATGATGTTCAGCATCGTACCGATCATTATCGTCTATCTGTTCTGCCAGAAATATATCATCAAGGGCGTCGCAGCCGGCGCCGTCAAAGGATAACCCATATGACGATCAAAGACCTTGCCCGCCTGTCCGGCTACTCCGTCGGCACGGTCTCCCGCGCCCTGAACGGCCTGCCGAATGTCAGCGAGCAGGCACGCAGCGCCATTCTGGCGCTGGCGCAGGAACGCGGATATCAGCTCAATACCAACGCGAAGTACCTCAAGCAGATCCACAGCAGCGGCATCGTCGCCGTGGTGACCGGCACATCGAACGAGCTGTTTGCCCAGATGATCGAACGCATCCAGCAGACGCTCCCCACGGACCGCTACCCGCTGACCGTGGACTACGTCGACGAAAACGAGGACCCCGTCGAGCGCGCTCTGCACCTGAGCCGCGAGAAAAAGCCCGCCGGGCTGCTTTTTCTCGGCGGCGACCGGCGGATGTACGCCAAAAGCTTCGGCGAGATCACGCTGCCGTCCGTCGTGCTGACGACCGACGCCTCCCGCCTCGGCTTCGACAATCTCTCCTCCGTGACCACGGACGACGTGGAGGCTGCGGAATGCGCCATGGAATACCTGCTGGAAAGCGGCCACCGGCGCATCGGCGTCATCGCGGGCGACCTGAGCTGCTCCGGCCCGTCGCGGCTGCGCTATGAGGGCTGCCTGCTCGCGCTGGAGCGCTGCGGGCTGACTCTGCCGGACGAATGCTGCGCCACGGCGCGCTATGCCTTTCAGGACGGCTACGACGCCGCCCTGCGGCTTCTGGAGCAGCCGGGACTGACGGCCATTTTCGCCATGTCGGACGTGATGGCCATCGGCGCCATGCGCGCGCTGCACGACCGCGGTCTGCGCATCCCCGAGGATATTTCGGTCATCGGCTTCGATGGCCTGGAGCTTGGCGAGTTCTACACGCCCAAGCTCACCACCATCCGCCAGCAGGCCAGCCTGCTGGTCGACCGCGGCGTGGCCCTGCTGCTCGGCACGCTCGAGCGCGGCGCCGTCGCACGCCACGAGACCGTCCCCTTCACGCTGGCGGTCCGCGAAAGTACCTCACACCTACCCCGGAAGGACGGAACAAACTCATGAGAACCAGTGGAATTCTGATGCACATCTCCTCGCTGCCCTCCCCCTATGGGATCGGCACGCTTGGCCAGGCAGCCTATGACTTCGCCGACTTTCTGAAGGCGGCCGGGCAGCACTACTGGCAGCTTCTCCCCATCGGCCCGACGAGCTACGGCGACAGCCCCTATCAGAGCTTCAGCACGCACGCGGGCAACCCCTATTTCATTGACCTCGATCTGCTGCGGGAGGACGGCCTCCTGACGCAGGAGGAGATCGACGCCGTCAACTGGGAGGCGCACAGCGCGCGCGTGGACTACGGCTTCCAGTACAGCGTGCGCTTCGACCTGCTCTACCGCGCCTTCCTGCGCGGCTGGGAGCGCGACGCGGACGCCGTGCGCGAATTCCGCAATGCGAACCCGTGGGTTGAGGACTATGCCCTGTATATGGCGCTCAAGCGCAGCCAGGACATGCGCTCGTGGGAGACGTGGCCGGAGGAGATCCGCCTGCGCCGTCCGGGTGCGGCCGAGACCTATGCCGTCCGGCTCGGCGACGACGTGCACTTCTTTATCTATCTGCAATATCTCTTCTTCGGCCAGTGGGACGCGCTGCGCGGCTATGTGCACGCGCTCGGGCTGGAGATCATCGGCGATCTGCCGATCTATGTACCCTATGACTCCTGCGACGTGTGGGCGAACCCGTCCCTGTTCCAGCTGGACGAGACCGGGCTGCCGACCGGCGTGGCAGGCTGCCCGCCCGACTATTTCTCGGCCGACGGCCAGCTGTGGGGCAACCCGCTCTATGACTGGGAGCGTATGCGCCAGACGGATTACGCCTGGTGGAAGGAGCGCATCGCAGCGGCCGCGCGGCTGTTCGACGTCATCCGCATCGACCACTTCCGCGGGCTGGAGAGCTACTGGGCCATCCCCTACGGCGACAAGACCGCCCGCGGCGGCAAGTGGGTCAAGGGACCTGGCCACGACTTCGTCCGCGCCATGCAGGAGCGCTTCCCGGACCTGCGCCTCATCGCGGAGGATCTCGGCTTCCTGACGGACGACGTCATCCGGCTGCAGAAGGACTCCGGCTGGCCCGGCATGAAGGTGCTGGAATTCGCCTTCGACTCCCGCGAGCCGAGCAACTACCTCCCCCACCGCTATATCCGCAACTGCATCTGCTACAGCGGCACGCACGACAACGAAACGCTTGCCCAGTGGCTGGCGCAGACGTCGGAGACCGCGCGCGCCTATGCCGCGGAATACCTCGGCCTGACGGAGCAGGAGGGCTACGCGTGGGGCATCCTGCGCAGCGGCCTTGCCAGCGTGGCTGACACGTTCATCGCCCAGCTGCAGGACTATCTCGGCCTCGGCGCGGAGGCCCGCATGAACACGCCCGGCACGCTCAGCGACCGCAACTGGAGCTGGCGGCTGCAGCCCGGCCTGCTCACAGCGGAGCTGGCCCACCGCCTGCGCCGCATGAACACGATGTACGAGCGCCTGTAAGGCAAATATACAGAAAATGACCGCCCCCTCCGATCCGGATGAGGGCGGTCGTTGTCGGTGCGGCATGGTGCAAGTGGAAAATGGAAAGTGGATAGTGTAAAGTTACACGAAGTTTCCAGTCGCGCGTTGTAGGGGAGGGGCATGCCCCTCCCGGCGCTGAACTGACAGTTGGTACAGGTTGCCGATATAATGGTACTGACCCCCGAATTGTCATTGCGAGGAGCGAAGCGACGCGGCAATCTCGGGAAGGCACTGCCGACTCATACCGGCCGCCGATAAAACGGCATGCACCGATTGCGTCTGTAGCGGCGCTCACTGAGCGCCTTGCAGGCTGGCAAATTGCAGGGTGGCCTCGCCAATCGCACAGGCCACCAAATTTGTCATTGCGAGGAGCGAAGCGACGTGGCAATCTCGCAGTGTCCGGTTGGATAACAGGCAAATTCCGGCGAAATCGCAACTGCCTTCCCGAGATTGCACCCCAAGGGCACTTCCTCGCGCTTCGCGCTCAGGGCGCCACGTCGGCCTTTGGCCTCCTCGCAATGACAAACCTTTGGTCTTTGCCATTTTAATGCCGGCCCGTACCTGCCGCCGGTGCCCCACGGGGCGTCGAGGACGCCGCCCCCTACAACGCCCAACAGACAGCCTCGCACGGCTTTTCCCTCTCCACTTGCTTCACTCCTCTTCCCCCAATATAGCAAAAAACACCCCCATCCGATCGGATGGGGGCGCCTGCATTTGATTCAGCCGACGACGAAGCGCGCGGCAGCTTTGGCAAAATGGGCCTCGTTCTGGCTGTCTGCGATCTGCACCTGCAGGGGATGGGTAAAATTAATCGTAAACAGCTCCATAAAGTTCTTTGCGCTGACAACATGCTCGCCATCTACCACGTCAATGGCATAGGGCTGCAGCGTGGCCAGTCCGACAAATTCTCTCACGTCGCTCACGGATGCAAATCGAACGATCATGTGCTTCCTCCCAAAGAAAGACTGTCAGCTTGTCAAAAAAGTCCTTATGAGTCTGCGATCCTGCCGCTGCGGCGGGCAATCGAACGCGAAAGGGCGCCCTGACGGCTTCCTTTCCCACGTTTCTTCCCTCCGAAACTTTCGGCTTGGCAGTTTTTTGACAGTCTGAGACTGTACAAATCCTGTTTTTTCCACTATAATGATCGTGATTATTATACCGCAAAAACGGGCAAAAGCACAATGCACGTTTTGTTCAATCTTTTTTGGGACCCTCAAAGATTTTTTGGAGAAACTCGATGAAATTTCAATGTTATACGCTTGGCTGCAAGGTCAATCAATATGAAACGCAGGCCATGGAGCAGCAGCTTCTGGCCCTTGGCCACGTCAGCGGCACGGATGCCGACGACTGCGACGCCTATCTCATCAACACCTGCACCGTGACGGCGGTCGCCGACCGCAAGAACCGCACCCTCATCCGCCGCCTGCGCCGCGAGCACCCGCAGGCCGTCATCGGCGTGTGCGGCTGCTATGCACAGGTCAGCGCCGGGGAGGTCGAGGCTCTCGGCGTGGACGTCGTGTCCGGCAGCGGCGGACGCGAGGCCTTTGTCCAGCTCGTGCTGGACGCCGTGCGGCAGAAAAAGGCCGGGCAGGACGCCGGGCAGCAGGTCCTGCTGGACGACGCCATGCGCCGCCGCGCCTTTGAGTCGCTCCCGGCCGGGAGCCTCGGCACGCGCACCCGCGCCATGCTCAAGGTGCAGGACGGCTGCTGCAACTTCTGCACCTACTGCATCATCCCCTACGCCCGCGGCCCCGTGCGCTCGCTGCCGCTGGCGCAGGCCGTGGAGCAGGCGCGCGCGCTCGAGGGCTACCGCGAGGTCGTGCTCACGGGCATCGAGGTCGCATCGTGGGGCCGCGATCTCAAGGACGGCAGCACGTTTGCCGATCTGGTCGAATCCGTCTGCCGGGCCGTACCGCAGCTGCGCGTGCGCCTTGGCTCGCTCGAGCCGCGCGTGGTGGACGAGGACTTCTGCCGCCGCCTGTCTGCGTGCCCGAACTTCTGCCCGCAGTTCCACCTGAGCCTGCAGAGCGGCAGCGACGGCGTGCTGCGCCGCATGCACCGCCACTATGACACGGCGCGCTATCTGCAGAGCGTCCGCCTGCTGCAGCAGTGGTTCCCCGGCTGCGCCGTCACGACGGACCTGATCGTCGGCTTCCCCGGCGAGACGGAGGAGGAATTCGCCGAATCCCTCGCCTTTGCCCGCACCTGCGGCCTTGCCATGGTCCACGTCTTCCCCTATTCCCGCCGCGCCGGAACGCCCGCTGCCTCCATGCCGGGCCAGCTCTCCCGCGCAGAGAAGGCCGACCGCTCCGCCAGGGCCGTTGCCGCCGCCGCCGAGCTGCACCGCGAATTTCTGACCGCCATGTGCGGCACGGAGCAGGACGTGCTCTTTGAGCAGGTCGAGGACGGCTGGTTCACCGGCCACGCCCCGAACGGCATGAAGGTCTATGCACACGGCGAGGACCTGCATAACACCGTCCGCCGCGTCCGCATCGAGGGCCTGCAGGAAGAGGGCCTGTGGGGGAAGATTTTGTAAGGCTGCCAAATATGTGTTGTAGGGTCTGGGACAGCCCTGCCCGGCGCGGCGCTGCCGACTGGCACAGGGCATCGTTAAAACAGGGCATCGTTAAAATGGAATTGGCCCCGAATTGTCATTGCGAGGCCCCAAAGGGGCCGTGGCAATCTCGGGAAGGCAGTTACGTTTTCGCCGGGGCTTTCCTATTATCCACTCCGGTACTGCGAGATTGCCACGTCGCTTCGCTCCTCGCGATGACACGTCAAGGTGGTACAGCGGTGCACCAGTGCCCTCACGCGGTTGAATTGCCCTGTACAAGGCGCTCGCTGAGCGCCGCTACAGACGCAATCGGTGCGTACCATTTTAACGACAGTCTGTACGAGCTGCAAGTGCCTTCCCGAGATTGCCACGTCGGCTTCGCCTCCTCGCAATGACAATTCGGGAGCCAGTGCCATTTTATCGTCAGCCTGTACTAGTCAGCAGTGCGTCGCCGGGAGCGGCATGCCGCTCCCCTACACTAGCGGGTGCGGTCGGCGAAGCCGCCTGTAACTTGTCAGTCCGCATGCCGCTCCCCTCATTTTTCATTTCCAAATAATTATCCCCGGATGCGGCGCATCCGGGGACGTTTTTGTATTCTCTTACAGCTCGCGGAGGGCATCGACGAAGGCGGTCTTGGAATTTGTCTTTTCGTCGCGCTGCTTCAGCACGCGGGCGGGCGCGCCCGCCACAACGGCATTCTCCGGCACGTCCTCCGTGACGACGGCTCCGGCCGCGACGACGGCATTTTTGCCGATATGGACGCCCTCGAGCACGACGGCATTCGCGCCGACGAGCACGCCGTCCTCCACGATGACCGGCGTGGCGCTGGGCGGCTCGATGACGCCCGCCAGCACGGCTCCCGCGCCGATATGGCAGTTTTTACCCACGGTGGCACGGCCGCCGAGCACAGCGCCCATGTCGATCATGCTGCCCTCGCCGACGACGGCGCCAAGATTCAGGATCGCGCCCATCATAACGACGGCGTTCGCGCCGATCTCCGCGCCCTCGCGGATGATGGCGCCCGGCTCGACGCGCGCATGCAGGCCCTTGAGGTCCAGCATGGGGATGGCGGAGTTGCAGGCGCCGTTTTCCACATGCAGGCGGTCGATGTGAGCGGCCTGCGCCGTAAGCTGCGGACCGAGCGTTTTCCAGTCGCCGTAGAGGATATGCAGGCCGTTCCCGCCGGAAAAAACCTCCGCGCCGGGGAACTCGCAGGGCGCATTGGCCTGCAGCACCACGCGGACGGGCGTCTTCTTCTCCGACGTGCGGATGAGTTCAATGAGTTCCGTTGCTTCCATAAAGCTGCTCCTTTCAGCGGACGGAGCGCTTGCGGCGGATCATCTCGCGCCAGTCCAGGTCACCGCGCTGCAGGCCGAGGATGAGCATCTCCGCCGTGGCGAGGTTCGTGGCCATGGGCACATTGTGCGCGTCGCACAGGTGCAGCGTCTGCACGACCTGCTGATCCTCCCAGGGGTCGCTGTTATTCGGATCGGTGAACAGCAGCACCAGATCGATCTCGTTATAGGCGATCCGGGCGTCGACCTGCTGGTGACCGCCCTGATTGTGGGAAAGATACAGCGTCACGGGCAGGCCGGTCGCCTCCGCGACAAGGCGGCCCGTTGTGGCCGTAGCGGAGAGGTTGTGCTTGCTCAGCACGCTCTTATAAGCCGTACAGAACTGGACCATCAGTTCCTTTTTCTTGTCATGCGCCATCAGCGTAATATTCATAAGATCACCTCATCTTCAAAATCGCATCAAGGGCATTGGCTCACCGCGCAGGCGGCGGGAGATGCGCAGGCAGGCCTCAGCGGCACCGCCGGAGGAATTCAGGATCAGCGCCTTGCCCGCTGCGGCAGAAAGCACGACGGCCGGGTCCTCCGGCACAAGGCCGAGCAGCGGCAGGCCGGTCTGGTCCATCATGTCGTCCACCGTCAGGTTCATGCGCGAAAACAGGCGCGGCTGCACGCGGTTGACCACGAGCTGCAGCAGCTCGTGCCCCTCGAGCGCGAGGGCGTCTGCCGCGCAGGCGGCGTCCCGCAGGGAGGCGGGATCCGGCGTGGCAGCGACGATGCAGCGGTCGGCAAACTGCGTGGCAAGTCGGAAGCTTGTGCCGATCCCAGCGGCCGCGTCGATCAGGACCCAGTCGAAGGCCTCGCGGGCCTCGCGCAGCAACGCACCGAAGCGCTGCTGCTCCACGAGAGCGTCCTGCTCGCGCACCGGGGCCGTCAGCAGGAACAGGCCCGGCAGGGCCGGATGCTCCGCGGCGTCGGACAGCTTGCAGAAGCCCTGCGTCACGTCCGTGAACGCGACAGCGGGCTGCTCGGCCATGCCAAGCGCGATGTCGAGATTCCGCAGGCCGATGTCGGCATCGATGCACAGGACGCGCTTGCCCTCGGCGGCAAGACAGGCCGCGATCCCGGCGCAGAGCGTCGTTTTGCCCGTGCCGCCCTTGCCGGAAATGACGGAAACCGTTACACCCATGTGCATGTCGCCTCCTTTGGAGTTTCCTTCCTGTAGTATAGCCGATTCTCAGCACAATTTCAACAAAGATTTTTGCCGCAATCATGTTTTTCCATACGCATCGCTCTATTTTCCGGCATGGCATCCGGTTTTTTGCCCGCGCGTAAGAAATTCCGGGCGATATTTGCCGTGCCCACTTGCGCGGCGCGGAAAAAAACATTATAATGAAAGCACACCGTCGGGTAAAACCGACAAATTTTTGTTTGAAACGGAGAGGCTATTTATGAAAAAGATCCTCGCATGCATTCTGGCAGTGGCTCTGCTGACGTGTGTCTTTGCCGCCTGCGGCAAGACGGAAGACAAGGGGGACTCCTCCTCCGACCTGAAGCTCGCACTCGTCGTGGCCGGTACGTTCGGCGACCGTTCGTTCTACGACTCGTCCAAGGAAGGCGTAGACCGTCTGGCCAAGGACTTCGGCGTGCAGGTCAGCACCATCGAGTGCAACAACGAAAACCACGCAACGCAGATGAAGAACGCCGCCGATCAGGCAGACGTCGTCGTGTGCGTCGGCTGGGAATTCTATGATGTCGAGACCATCGCGCCGGAATATCCGAACGTGAAGTTCATCTGGATCGACAACGCCACGAGCGAGCCGGTCGCCAACGTGCTGAACATCACCTATGCCCAGAATGAGGGCTCGTTCCTTGCTGGCTACATCGCGGCCGCCATGTCCGAGAGCGGCACGGTCGGCGCAGTCGGCGGCGAGGACAGCGACACCATCAACGACTTCATCGTCGGCTACACGCAGGGCGCGGAGTACTACGGCACGGAGAACGGCAAGGCCGTGAACGTCGTGAAGAACTACGCAGGCACCTATGACGACCCCGCAAAGGGCAAGGAATGCGCGCTGGCTCTGCACGATCAGGGCGCGGACGTTATTTTCCAGATCGCCTCCGCCACGGGCGACGGCGTGTTTGAGGCCGCGAAGGAGAACGGCTTCTACGCCATCGGCGTGGACAGCGACCAGAAGTACATCGACCCCGACACCATCATCTGCTCCATGAAGAAGGAAGTCGGCAGCTCCATCTATGACGCCGTAAAGCGCCTGCTGGACGGCGACAGCTCCCTGTGGGGCACGACGTGGGTGGCCGATATGAGCAACGGCTATGTCGGCATCGGCTACGGTGAGGACGGCGCGGCACAGCAGGTGCCCGACGACGTGAAGACCGCCGTGGAAGAGCTGTCGAAGAAGATCGTCTCCGGCGAGATCACCGTCGAAACGACCCGCTGATGCAGAATTATCCGGGAGGGGCACGCCCCTCCCGGTACGCCACGAACGGCCTGTACAGGGCCATCCAACCGCAGGAGAGCACTGGCGCACCACTGCACCTCCTGATGTGTCATTGCGAGGGCGCTTTGCGCCCGTGGCAATCTCGCAGTACCCGATTGAATAACGGGGGAACCATCGGCGAAATCGTAACTGCCTTCCCGAGATTGCACCCCAAGGGCACTTCCTCGCGCTTCGCGCTCAGGGCGCCACGTCGGCCTACGGCCTCCTCGCAATGACAAATCTGGTAGCTTCACGCCACGGAATTTATGCCGCAAATACTGCCAGCCTCCATGGCGCTCACCGCCCGTAAAGGGCACGCCGCATCCGTAAGGCGGCAAAGCCGCCAACGGCTGCGCAGTGAGCGCCGCTACATTGGTGTGTGCATTCGGCGAAGGTGCACGGAAAATTGTGAGCGCCGCTACAGGCGCAATCGGCTCTACCCATGTTAACGGCAGCCGGTTCGTATCGGCAGCATTGCGCCGGGAGGGGCTTGCCCCTCCCCTACAATATATCAACGCGACTCTGATATCAACATTCCCGGCGTGGCGCAGCGCCACGCCTCTGCTTGTCAAAAAAGTCTCTTTGGACTTTTTTGACAAGCTGCTTCCAGAATTGCAAAATCAATTTTTGTAGCATAATTTTGCAATTCTGCCGCTGCGGTGGGTTATTTAACGCGAAAGGAAACCCTGACGGTTTCCTTTCACACTTTTCTTCCCTCCGAAACTTTCGGCTGGGCAGGTTTTTTGACAGTCTGCGGCGTGGCGCTGCGCCACGCCTTTGTTACATGATCCCGGCTGCTGCCGGGAGAAAGGGGGAACCCGATTTGAACGACATCGCCGTGCAGTTCCGCCATGTCAGCATGGCGTTCCCCGGCGTTCTGGCAAACGATGACGTTTCGCTGGATATCCGAAAGGGTGAGGTCTTCGCCCTTGTCGGCGAAAACGGCGCGGGGAAATCGACGCTGATGAACATCCTCTACGGCATCCACACCCCGACGGGCGGCAGCGTCTCCATCCGCGGCGAGGAGGTCAGCCGCTTCAGCCCGCGCAACGCCATCGACCACGGCGTCGGCATGGTGCACCAGCACTTCATGCTCGTGCCGTCGTTTACCGTGGCGCAGAACATCGTCATGAGCCGTGAGCCGCGCCGGTTCGGCCTGTTCTTCGACCAGCGCGCGGCCGAGCGCGAAACGCGCCGCCTTGTGGAGGAATACGGCCTGACGGTCGACCCGAACGCCGTCGTTGCCGAGACGGGCGTCGGCCTGCAGCAGCGCGTGGAAATTCTGAAAACGCTGTACCGCGGCGCGGAAATCCTGATCCTCGACGAGCCGACCGCCGTGCTCACCCCGCAGGAGACGGACGAGCTGTTCTCCGTCATCCGGCGCATCGTCCGTGAGCGCGGCATGACCGTCATTCTCATCACGCACAAGCTCTATGAGGTCATGGCCATCTCCGACCGCGTCGGCGTGATGCGCAAGGGAAAACTCGTCGGCGTGGAGGAGACGAAAAACGTCAATGAGCGCATGCTGGCCTCCATGATGGTCGGCCGCCCCGTGCTCTATGACCAGCTGGAAAAGACCGGCACGCCCGGCGCGGAGGAAATTCGCGTGGAAAACCTGACCGTGCAGGATAACCGCGGCCTGACGGCGGTGGACGGCCTGTCGCTGTCCGTGCGTGCGGGCGAGATCCTCGGCATCGCCGCCATCGAGGGCAACGGCCAGAGCGAGCTGCTCGAGGCCATTGCAGGCATGCGCCCCGTCGAGCACGGAAAGATTTTCGTGCACGAACAGGACGTCACCGGCAAAACGCCCGGCGAGATCCGCGCCGCGGGCCTTGCCCATGTGCCGGAGGACCGTCTTGCCACCGGCCTGAGCGCCGAGGCGAGCGTGACGGAGAACCTGCTGGCGGGCAAGCAGCGCGAGCCGCGCTTCAGCGGCTTTGCCTTCTGCCAGCGCACGAGCAGCATTGAGCGCTATGCCTCGGAGCTGTATGAAAAATTCGACATCCGCGGCGCAGGCGTCGATGCCAAAGCCGGGTCCATGTCCGGCGGCAACATGCAGAAGGTCGTCATCGCGCGCGAATTCTCGTTCGATGCGCCGGTGCTGCTCATCGCGCAGCCGACGCGCGGCGTTGACGTGGGTGCAATCGAGTTCATCCATGCCCGCATCCTTGAAAAGCGCAACGAGGGCTGTGCCATCCTGCTGTGCTCGGCCGATCTGGACGAGGTGTTCCGCCTGTCCGACCGCGTCATCACGATGTATGAGGGCAGGATCACGGGCGAATTCTCCGCCGCGGAGATCTCCCGCGAGGAGATCGGCTATTGCATGACCGGCGGACGCCGGGAGGAGGCGCAGGCATGAAAAAACGGATCGATCCCGGCTATCTCATCTCGCTGCTGCTGAGCGTGGTACTCGCGTTCGTCATCGGCGCGGTCATCCTTGCCATTGCGGGCTTCTCGCCCGGCAAGGCCTACCTTGCCATGCTGAACGGCGCGTTCTCCAGCGCCCGCCACATCGGCGATCTGCTGGAATACGCCATGGTGCTTTGCCTGTGCGGTCTGGCCTGCGTGCTCGGCGCGCGCGTCGGCATCTTCAACGTCGGCGGCGAGGGCCAGCTCCTGCTCGGCGCCATCGTCGCCTGTCAGGTCGGCGTGTGGCTCGACGGCCTGACGCCGTGGCTCGTGCTGCCGCTGGCCGCGCTGGCCGCCATGGCCGCCGGCGGGCTTTACGCCCTCATCCCCGGCGTGCTGAAGGTCAAGGTCAAGGTCAACGAGGTCATCACGACCATCATGCTCAACACCGTCGCCGCCAGCTTCTGCCAGTACCTCGCCAAGGGACCGTGGAAGAACGCGAACAAGAACATGGTCGCAGCGACGGAGCAGCTGAACGCCCGCTACTGGTTCGGCGGCCTCATCGGCGGCTCGAACCTCTCAACGGCCATTCTGGCAGCAGCCGTCCTTGCGCTCGTCATCTGGTATGTCATGCAGAAGACGTCACGCGGCTATGAGATGAAGCTCACGGGCCAGAACGAGCGCTTTGCGCGCTTCATCGGCATCCGCACCAGCCGTCTTGTACTCGTGTGCATGCTGCTTTCCGGCGCGCTGTGCGGCCTGGTCGGCATGTTCCGCGTGTACGGCGCGGAGCATCTGTTCCGCGACAGCATCAGCCGCGACTATTATTTTGAGGGCCTCATGGTTGCCATGATCGCCCGCTACCAGCCGCTGGCAGTCGTGTTCCTGTCCCTGTTCTTTGCCGCGCTGAAGATCGGCGCGCAGGGCATGGAGCTGGCCGCCGGTGTGCCGAACCAGATCTATCTCATCATCCAAACGGTCGTCATCTTCCTCATGGCTGCAGAGAGCGGCCTGTTCGGCGCGCTGCAGAACCGCGTCAGAAAGGGAAAGGAGGCGGAAAAGCATGCTTGAGTCCATTCTGAAGAGCATTTTCTCCGCCGGAACGTTCCAGCAGATGCTCCGCAGCGCCACGCCCGTGGCGCTGGCCGCCCTCGGCGGCTCGCTGACGGAGCACGCCGGGATCATGAACATCGGCATGGACGGCATGATCCTGATGGGCGCGTTCTTCGGCGTGCTCGGCAGCTGGCTGTTCGCCTCGGCGGCAGCCGGTGTGGTGCTGGCCGTCGGCGTCGGCCTTCTCGTCGGCCTGTTCTTCGCACTGTTCGTCGTGAAGCTCCGCTCCGATGAATTCATCATCGGCTGCGCGCTCAACACGTTCGCACTCGGCCTGACGGGCTTCCTGTCGCGCTCCATTTTCGGTGCAAGCGGCACGAAGGGCAACCCCTTCCTGCCCAGCCTGCACCTTCCGGGCATCGAGAGCATCCCCTTCCTCGGCAAGATCCTCAGCGGCAACTCGCTGTTCGTCTATCTGACGCTGCTGTTCGTGCTGCTGCTGTGGCTGTTCCTCTATAAGACGCCCTATGGCTTCTGGCTGCGGGCCTCCGGCGAAAAGCCCGAAACGCTGCGCACGGCCGGCATCGACCCCGCAAAGCTCAAGTGGCTGGCAAGCATCCTGTGCGGCGTGTTCTGCGCGCTCGCGGGCGCGCACCTGTCGCTCGGCCAGCTGCAGGGCACGTTTGCCGAGAACATGAGCAACAACCGCGGCTACATTGCCTTTGCCTGCGTCATTTTCGGCGCGGCCAACCCGCCGAAGGCCTATCTCGCCGCGCTGATGTTCGGCTTCTTTGACGCCATTGGCCTGCGCCTGCAGGAATACCTGAGCGCGGACCTCACGAATCTCATCCCCTATGTCATCACCGTTGTGATGATGGTCTACGTCGTCGTGCGGGCGCAGCAGCGCAAAAAGCACCGCGCACGCTCGGCGCTTGCACAGAAAGGAAAATCCGCATGAACCATCGCATTCCCGTCCTGCTGGACGGAGACCCCGGCCATGACGACGCCATTGCCTGGATGCTGGCCGCGACCGGCTTAGACATCCGCGGCGTCAGCTCCGCCGCCGGGAACCAGACCATTGAAAAAACAACGCGCAACGCCCTGCGCATCTGCACGCTGCTCGGCATCCGGGCGCCGGTGGCCATGGGCCTTGCCCGGCCGCTGCTGTCCGAGGCGCTCACCGCCCCGAGCGTGCACGGCGTGAGCGGGCTGGACGGCCCCGCCCTGCCGGAGCCGGACCGCGAGGCCGCACCTGAGCGCGCGCCGGAGCAGATGGCCCGCCTGCTGCGCGAAAGCGCGGAGCCGCTGACCATCGTGGCCACGGCTCCCCTGACGAACGTTGCCGCCCTGCTGCTGGCCCATCCGGAGCTGAAGGCGAACATCGCGGGCATCAGCCTGATGGGCGGCGGCCTTGCCCACGGAAACTGGACGCCTGCAGCCGAATTCAACATTCTCGCAGACCCCGAGGCGGCGGACGTCGTGTTCCGCTCCGGCCTGCCCATCACCATGGCCGGGCTGGATGTCACGGAGCAGGCCCTGCTCTACCCTGAGGACTTTGCGCGCATCCGCGCCGTCGGCAACCCCGTGGCGGAGACCGTCGCGGGCTGGCTGGACTTCTTCTTTGCCTTCCACCGCACAAAGGGCTACGCCGGAGCACCCGTGCACGACGCCGTGGCCGTGTGCGCCCTGCTGCGGCCCGATCTGCTTCGCTTTGAGGACTGGCACGTCACGGTGGAGACGCAGGGCGCGTTCTGCCGCGGCGCGACCGCCGGCGACCGGCGCACTGCGCCGAACGCCCGCGTCATCACGGGCATCGACCGCGAGGGCTTCGCGGAACTTCTGACGGAGGCGGTGCGTACCTATGGCTGAACATCGGATCTGGTTTGACTGCGACACCGGCGTGGACGACGCCATCGCCCTGCTGACGGCCCACCGCCAGCCCGGGCTGGAGATCGTCGGGCTGAGCACCGTGGCGGGCAACGTCACGCTCGACCACACGACGGAAAATACCCTGAAGATCTGCGGCCTTATGGGCGCGGACTACCCCGTCTATCCCGGCGCTCCCGGCCCGCTGCGCCGTGAGCGCGAGGACGCCAGCAGCTTCCACGGGGCCGACGGCCTCGGCGGAGCCGTGCTCCCTGCCCCGCGCCGCGCCCCGGAGCAGATGCCCGCATGGGACGCCCTGTATGCGGCGGCGGCGCGTATGCCCGGCGGGCTGACGCTCGTGGCGACCGGCCCGCTGACGAACGTGGCCATCGCGCTGACGGCCCACCCGGCCCTGCGGTCCCTGCTGCGCGGCATCGCCCTCATGGGCGGCGCTGCCGTGGGCGGCAACCGCACGCCCTGCTCGGAATTCAACATCCACGCCGACCCGGACGCGGCGGAAATCGTATTTTCGTCCGGTATCCCCATCATAATGTGCGGGCTGGACGTCACGGAGCAGGCCTGGTTCTCCCCCGAGGAGTTCGCCGCACTGCCGGACACACCCGTCGGGCGCTTTGCCCGCGCGGCGACGGCCGGGCCCATGCAGAAAAACATGGCCCGCGGCGCAGGCGGCCTGTGCCTGCACGACGTCTGCCCCGTGCTGTACCTGACGCATCCGGAGCTGTTCACCGGGCGGCAGGCGGGCGTGCATGTGGAGACGCGCGGCACGGTCACCTATGCCAAGACTGTGACCGATCTGGACTCGGACGCGAAATTCCCGGAGCGCAATGTCTTTGTGGTGCTCGGGGTGGACCGTGCGGGCTTTGCCGCGCACATCACGGAGGCACTGAGCAGCTATGCTGGATAAACGCGCCCTGCGGCGGGAGATCGCCGCGCAGAAGCGCGCCCTGAGCCCGGCGCAGATCGAGGCCGCCTCGGCCGATCTGACGGCGCAGCTGCTGGCCCACCCGCTGTTCCGGGCGGCCCGGTCGCTCTATGCCTACCTGAGCTACAATCAGGAGGTACGCACGCTGCCGCTCATCCGGCAGGCGCAGGCGCTCGGCAAGCGCGTCGCCGTGCCGAAGGTCTATGGTGAAACGGACATGCGCTTTTTGTGGCTGGACGACCCGGCGCGCATCGCACCCGGGGCCTACGGCATCCCGGAGCCGGTCGACGACGGCCCGGAGGCCGACGATCCGGCGGCTCTGGTGCTCATGCCGGGCCTAGCCTTTGACCCGCAGGGCCACCGGCTGGGCTATGGCGGCGGCTTCTATGACCGCTTCCTCGCCGCTGAGCCGCACCCGACCATTGCACTGTGCTACGCCTTCCAGCTGCTGCCGCAGCTGGAGACGGAGGCGCACGACATCCCCGTGGACGCGGTGCTCTCCGCGCCCGTATAGCCACAAGGAGGGAATCGCATGCATATCGATGCCATCTGTGAAACCAACGGAAAGGGCTGGCTCATCTGGGCGGCGCAGTGCCCCGGCGCCTTTGCGCGCGGCGCGACGGAAAACGAAGCGCTGGCCAAGCTGCCGGGCGACGTGCGGCGCTTCCTGCACTGGGCCGGAGAGCCTGCCGGGGACATCACCGTCACGCCGGGCGCGCCCATCGAAAGCGGCCTGCACACCGAGGACGCCGATTCCGACCTGCTGCTCGAGGCCGACTGCGCCCCGATGACCGAGGCGGACTATGCCGCGGCCAAGCTGCTGGTGCTGAAATCCGCGCGCGACTTCTGCGCGCTGTTTGAGAGCATCCCGAACCCGGATATCTCGCCCCGCGCCCCGCGCACGAGCTTCTACGGCCCCGTGCCGCGCACGCCGCGCGAGATGTATGACCACACGAACAGCACGACGGCCTATTACATGGCCGCCTTCGGCATTCCGTTCGAGAACATGCCCGACCTCTACGCCAACCGTCTGCAGGCGCTGGCCGAGATCGAGGATCGCGAGGAGCTTCTGACAGGGAAAGTCTGCACCGCGCCGGACGGCGAGCGCTGGACGCTGCGCAAGCTCCTGCGCCGCTTTCTGTGGCACGACCGCATCCACGCCCGCGCCATGTGGCGCACGGCCGCCCCGCTGTGGGGCAGCGCCGTGGCAGACCCCTTCGGCTTCCGCTGAACCGTTCGACGCAGGCAGGCAAATTCCCGCCGCGTCCGGCTGCGAAACCTGACCGCATGCCGCCGAAGGGCGCGAAGCACCCGGACTTTTCCGGGAAAGCAGACAAATCAGGCCGCGACCCCGCACCGGGATTGCGACCTGTTTTTTTGCGCCCTGCGCGTATACTTTGTCCACGGACAAGGGGGGTGCGGCCATGACGGTCTATCTGGACAGCGTGTTCGCGCTGAACTTTGCGGTGAACTGGCTGCTGCTGCGCGCGGCGGCCCGGCTCGGGGCGGCGGCGGTCCGGCCCCGGCGCATCGCGGCGGCTGCGGCGCTCGGCGCGGCCTACGCCGTGGCGGTGTATCTACCGGGGTGCGGAGTTCTGGCGGGCTGGGCGGGCAAGCTGGCCGTCACGGCGGCGCTGCTGGCCGTGGCCTTCGGCCTGCGGCGGGAGACGCTGCGGCTCGCGGCGGTGTTCGGCGGGGTGACGCTGGCGCTGTGCGGCGCGGTATACGGGCTGGAGCTGCTGAAGCACGGCCGCGTACGCCCCGGCGCGCTGTGGTACCCCGTGACGTTCTCATCGCTCGTGCTGACGGCGGGCGGGGTCTATGCCGCGACACGCCTGCTGCTGCCCCGGCTGAGCCACGCGCCGGACAGCGTCGTGCCCGTGCGGCTGACGCTCGGCGGGCGGCGGGTGTTCCTCAGCGCGCTGCGCGACAGCGGCAACACGCTCTGCGACCCCGTGACGGGCGAGGCCGTGCTCGTGGCGGACTGGCGCTGCGCCGCGCGGCTCCTGCCGCACGACGGCCTGCGCGCCGCGGATTTTGCCGCGCCCGCCGCTCTGGTGCTGCGCCTGCAGCGGCTCCACCCGCGCCTCATCCCCTTCCGCGCCGTCGGAACGGGCAGCGGCCTGCTGCTCGCCCTGCCGTGCGAGGAGGTCCGCATCGGAAAAAGCGTGCAAAAAAACGGCCTCGTCGCCTTCTCCCCGACGCCCGTTTCGGACGGCGGCGGCTACGAGGCCCTGACAGGAGGGAAATGCGATGCTTGAATTTCTCACGGACTGGCTGCAGCGCCTCCTGCGGCAGCCCGCAAAGCTCATGTACATCGGCGGCAGCGACATTCTCCCGCCGCCGCTTGCCGCGCAGGAGGAGCAGACCCTCCTGCAGCAGGCCGCCGCTGGCGACGAGACCGCGCGGGCCCGGCTCATCGAGCGCAATCTGCGGCTCGTGGTCTACATCGCGCGCCGGTTCGAGAACACCGGCGTGAACATCGAGGACCTGATCTCCATCGGGACCATCGGCCTCATCAAGGCAGTCGGCACGTTCAAATCGGACCGGAACATCAAGCTGGCAACCTATGCCTCGCGCTGCATTGAGAACGAGATCCTCATGCACATCCGCAAGATCGCGGGGCAGAAGGCTGAGGTCTCGCTCGACGAGCCGATCAACACGGACTGGGACGGCAACGAACTCCTGCTGTCCGACGTGCTCGGGACGGACGGCGACATCGTCATGCGGCCCATGGAGGAGGACGCGGAGCAGCAGCTGCTGCGCGAGGCCCTTGCGCGGCTGCCGGAGCGGGAGCGGCGTATCGTGAGCCTGCGCTTCGGGCTGGGCGGGCGGCCGGAAAAGACGCAGAAGGAAGTCGCGGACCTGCTGGGCATCTCGCAGTCGTATATCTCGCGGCTGGAGAAGCGCATCATGCAGCGCCTGCGGCGCGACCTGCTGCGGCAGGTCTCATAGCCCGGCGTAGAGCGGCGCAGCCTTCGGCTCATAGCCCTGCGGCAGATAGCGCACGGAGGAGATGCGCGGACCGGAGATGCCGTATTTGGAGGAATAGCCGAACAGGTCGACATAGCGCTCCAGATCGTCCCGCTCGGTCCCCATGGCGCGCAGGACCTCGACCGTAGCGCGCACGTCGTCAATGGCACGGTGTGAATTCGTCACGCGGTCCTGCAGGTCATACTGCTCGATGGCGTTGCACAGGCGGTGCGGATAGGCGCGGCGGTCGCGGTAGACCGTGAGCAGGTCGAGCTTCTGCTTGTCCTGCAGCAGGCGGGCGTCGCCGTATTTCTGCAGGAAGGCATAGAGGAACAGCAGATCGAACTGGGCGTTATAGGCCGCGAGCATCGTGCCGGGCGTCAGGAGCCCGGCCAGCAGCTCGGCAAAGGCCTGCTTGCCGATGCCCTCCTCGCGGAGCAGGTCGTCCGTGATGCCCGTCAGCTCCACGATGCGCGGCGGCAGGCTGCGCGTACAGCGGACGAACTCATCGACCTCCTCCGTGCCGGAGGCGGTCAGGCGAATGGCGGAAAATTCAATGATCTCATCGCGCTGCCAGCTCAGGCCGCTCGTTTCCGTGTCGAAAACGAGGACGGAGTCACAGCGCGAGAACAACGACTGCAGAGGATCAGACATCGTTTGCCTCCATGGGTGAAAAAGTCATCCCGGCAAGTTCCGGGGGATTATTTTGCGGAGATGCCCTAATTGTACCATATTTTTCCGCTCTTGACAAACGATTCCTTTTCGGTTATACTGAATTCACCGCAAAACAAATCCTTCTTCGGGGGGTCGGATGCTTCCGGCTGAGATTGGGCGAAGTCACGCCCTGACCCGCAAACCTGACACGGATCATGCCGTCGTAGGGAAAGAGGTCTTCCGCACTGCTTTCCAAGAACGGTTTGCAGCGCGGAATTTTTGTTTTGGAGGAATCCTCTATGTCCGTTCCCTCTCGCCGTCTGGGCCTGCGCCGCCTTGTGGAGTGCGCCGTGCTCATCGCCATCGGCACCGTTCTCAGCCTGTTTGAGTTCTCCGGCCCCTGGGCCCTCGGCGGCGGCATCACCGTGTGCAGCATGCTTCCGCTCGTCCTGATCTGCCACCGCCACGGCACGAAGTGGGGCATGTGCTCCGCTCTTGTCTACGGCGTGCTGCAGATGTTCCTCGGCATGAAGAACGTTATGTACGGCCAGAACTTCTGGCAGGTACTTGCCATCATCCTGCTGGACTATGTCGTCGCGTTCGGCGTCATCGGCCTTGCCGGCATCTTTGACAAGTGCATCAAGAACCGCCCCGTGTCCATCGCCGTCGGCAGTGTGTTCGCCACGCTGCTGCGTCTGGCCTGCCACTTCGTGTCCGGCTGGATCATCTGGGAGGCCCTGTGGCCGAACGAGCTGGGCTGGGCTTCCCCGCTGTGGTCCCTTGCCTACAACGCCAGCTACATGATCCCCGAAATGATCATCACGACGGTCGCCGCCGTTGCCCTGTACTTCCCGCTGAAGAAGTACTACTACGGCGAGGACCTGAAGTAAGTCAGAAGGCTGCACCGCGCCCCCCGGCCCGGTGTTTCCGATAACTCTCATTTCTGAATCGCTCTCCCCCACGCAAATGCCCACAAAATGCCGCCGGTCTTCCCCCACAGAAGACCGGCGGTCATTTTATTGTGACGGCTGCACCGTAATGTACTTCTGCTTTGAGCTATTCGGCTTATCAGGGGCAGTCATCCGCAGCTGACCACTTTCCAGCAGGGGCTTCAGATAGCGTGCGGTGAAATGCTTGATATCTTTGAAGCCACAATGGTTGGCGATTTCTGCTTTGCTGCGGGGTTCCGAGCAGAATGCAATGATTTTAACTTGGGGGGTGACTTGGGGGGTATCCCCTAAGTTCGCATCGGTTTTCGTATTCCGAATTATTGCGAGGAGGCGCAGCCGACGTGGCGCCCTGAGCGCGAAGCGCGAGGAAGTGCCCTTGGGGTGCAATCTCGGGAAGGCACTACCAGTCCGTATCGGCCGCCGTTAAAACGGTATGCACCGATTGCGTCTGTAGCGGCGCTCAGCGAGCGCCATTGGCACTCACAAATTTCCGAGTATTTTCGCCGAACACACGCGCCTTGTAGGGGACGGCGTCCTCGACATCCCGCCACGTAAAGTTACCGTATTCGCCGGAACCGCCCTGTCATCCAACCGGGTACTGCGAGATTGCCACGGGCGCGAAGCGCCCTTGCAATGACAAACCTGAAAGCCTTGCGCCATAGAATCAATACGACACATGTTGCCAGCCTGCAAGGCGGCCACTGGCCGCCGCTACGGACGCAATCGGTTCTCACCATTTTTCGATAACCGGTACGGGTCGTAAGTGCCGCTCCCCTACAATGGCCCACATAAAAGAATCCCGGACGGCGAACCGTCCGGGATATCGTTGTTCTGTTGGTGCGGATCAATACATGCCGCCCATGCCGCCTGCATTGGCTGCGGCAGCTGCTGCGGCGTCGGCTGCGGGATCGGGCTTGTCGGCCACGATGGACTCGGTCGTCAGGACGCAGGCGCCGATGGACGCTGCGTTCTCGAGCGCGGTACGGGTGACCTTCGTCGGATCGACGATACCGGCGGGGATCATGTCGCAGTAGGTGGCGTTGTAGGCGTTGTAGCCGAAGCCGACCTTGCGGCTGTTCTTGATCTTCTCGAAGACGACGGAGCCGTCGACACCGGCGTTCTCGGCGATCTGGCGGACAGGAGCCTGCAGCGCCTTGACGATGATGGACGCGCCGGTCTTCTCATCGCCGGACAGCTTGGCAACGAGCTTCTCGACAGCGGGGATGGCGTTGACGAACGCGGTGCCGCCGCCGGCAACGATGCCTTCCTCCACGGCAGCGCGCGTGGCGTTCAGGGCGTCCTCGACGCGGAGCTTCTGCTCCTTCATGGCAGTCTCGGTCTGTGCGCCGACACGGATAACGGCGACGCCGCCGGACAGCTTGGCAAGACGCTCCTGCAGCTTCTCACGGTCGTACTCGGACGTGGTCACGCCGATGGCGGCCTTGATCTCGTGGATGCGGTTCTGGATCTCCTCGGAGTTGCCGCAGCCGTCGACGATAACGGTGGTGTCCTTGTTGACCTTGATCTGGCGGGCACGGCCGAGATCGGAGAGCTGAGCCTCCTGCAGGTTCATGTTCAGCTCGTTTGCGAAGTAGGTGCCGCCGGTCAGGATGGCGATATCGCGGAGCATTTCCTTGCGGCGATCGCCGAAGCCGGGCGCCTTGACGCAGACGCAGTTGAAGCTGCCGCGCAGACGGTTGACGAGCAGGGTGGACAGCGCATCGCCCTCGACGTCCTCGGCGATGATGACGAGCTTCTGGCCGGCCTTGACGATCTGCTCCAGAACGGGCAGGATGTCCTGAATGGAGGAGATCTTCTTATCGGTGATGAGCAGGTACGGATCATCGACAACAGCTTCCATCTTGTCGGTGTCGGTGACCATATACGGGGAGATATAGCCGCGGTCGAACTGCATGCCTTCGACAACGTCGAGGCCGGTCTCGGCGGTCTTGGACTCTTCAATGGTGATGACACCGGCGGCCGTGACCTTCTCCATGGCCTCGGCGATCAGCTTGCCGATCTCCTCGTCGCCGGAGGAGACGGTGCCGACACGGGCGATGTCTGCGCTGCCGTTCACGGCCTGCGAGTTGGCCTTGATGGCCTCGATGGCGGCGTCAACGGCCTTCTGCATGCCCTTGCGCATGACCATGGGGTTCGCACCGGCGCTGACGTTCTTCAGGCCCTCGCGGATGATGGCCTGTGCCAGCAGGGTAGCGGTGGTGGTGCCGTCGCCTGCGACGTCGTTCGTCTTCGTAGCGACTTCACGGACGAGCTGAGCACCCATATTCTCAAACGGATCCTCGAGCTCGACTTCCTTGGCGATCGTCACGCCGTCGTTCGTGATGAGCGGGGAACCATATTTCTTCGCCAGGACAACGTTGCGGCCCTTCGGACCGAGGGTGACCTTGACGGTATCTGCGAGCTGGTCAATGCCGGACTGCAGCTTCTTGCGGGCGTCTTCGCCGAATTCGATCATTTTTGCCATGATATTTTAAGCCTCCTGAATTATTCTACAATCGCGAGGATCTCGGACTGGCGGACGATGGAATACTCCACATCCTCGACCTTGACCTCGGTGCCAGCATACTTCGCAACGACGACCTTGTCGCCGGGCTTCACGACCATCTTGACCTCGTTTCCGTCCACGACGCCGCCGGGGCCGACTGCCACGACTTCGGAAACAACGGGCTTTTCCTTCGTAGCGGTGGAGAGGATAATGCCGGAAGCGGTGGTCTCCATGGCTTCCACAGGCTTGAGCAGAACACGATCTGCAAGGGGTACCAGTTTCATGATGCTAACCTCCAATATGATGTCTGATGGTCTCCCATCTTTGATTACGGGTTTGGATTTAGCACTCAATTCATCTGAGTGCTAACACTCTATATAATACCCATTTCCGGAAGAAAGTCAAGAGGAAAAAATGAAAAATTTGTGACAAATTTCAAAATTCTCCCGCCCCGGACGCCCGGTTTGGGCATTTGCCCGCGGCGATCTCAGTAGAGGCCATCGAAACGAACGAGCTGCCGATAAAAAGGAATGCACCGATTGCGTCTGTAGCGGCGCTCAGTGAGCGCCTCGTATAGGGTAATTCAACCGCAGGAGGGCGCTGGTGCACCTCGCGCTCCCCCTGACGTGGCAATCTCGCAGCACCAAGCTGGATAACAGGAACGTCATCGGCGAAATCGTAAGTGCCTTCCCGAGATTGCCACGTCGGCCTGCGGCCTCCTCGCAATGACAAATCTGGGGACTTTGCTTACTCGACGATACAGCTCAATAAGTGCCACTGCCCATGGCGCTCGCTGAGCGCCACTACAGACGCAACTGGCACACACCATTTTAACGGCGGCCGGTACGGGTCGGCAGCATTGCGCCGGGCCCGGCTGTCCCCTCCCCTACAAGGAGGGAGCGGTCGACGATGTGCCACCAGATTTATAGCCTCCATGGCGCTCCCTGAGCGCCGCTACAGACGCAATTGGTTTGTACGTTTTTATCGGCAGCCATGTGAAACACTCCACTCTTAACTCTCCACACTCCACATTTCACTTTCCGTTTTCCGGTTGTGCTTTGCGGCGTTTTTCGATATAATAGAAAAGGAGGAACACAGATTGTCAAAATAACGCTCAGCTGAAAGTTACGGAGGGAAGGAATGTGGGAAAGGAAACCGTCAGGGTGTCCTTTCGCGTTTGATCCCCCGCCGCAGCGGCAGAATTGCAAAATCATGCTGCAAAATTTGATTTTGCAATTCGGAAAGGCCTCAGCTTGGCGAAAAGTCCGAAAGGACTTTTTTGACAAGCTGAGGACAATGTCCGGAAAGGAGATCCTGCGATGGAACGAAACATTCTGGCGGTCGGCGATGTGGTCGCGCCCGCCGGTGTCAAATATTGCAAGGCGGCGCTCCCGCGGCTGCGCCGGGAGCTGTCGGTCGATTTCTGCGTTGTGAACGGTGAGAACGCCGCCGTGCTGGGCATGCTGCCCGCGCAGGCGGAGGAGCTGCTGAGCGCCGGGGCCGACGTTATCACCATGGGGAACCACACCTGGGGCAGGCGCGAGCTCGTGCCCTATCTTGAGCGGTCGCGCGAGGTGCTGCGCCCGGCGAACCTGCCGCAGCAGCAGCCCGGCCGCGGCTGGGGCGTGTTTGAAACACCGTTCGGCGACGTGGCCGTCATCGACCTCATCGGCCGGTGCGGCATGGACTACACGCCGGACAACCCCTTCCAGCTCGTCGAGCGCATCCTGCGCAAAATTCAGACAAAGCTCATCCTTGTGGAGCTGCACGCCGAGGCCACGTCGGAAAAGCTGGCCATGGGCCGGATGCTCGACGGGCAGGTCAGCGCCGTCTGGGGCACGCACACCCATGTGCCGACGGCGGACACGATGATCCTACCGCAGGGCACGGGCTATGTGACGGACCTCGGCATGACCGGCCCGCGCGATTCCGTGCTCGGCATCCGGCCGGAGCTGTCCATCCGCCGCTTCCGGGGCGATCTTCCCAGCCGCTATGAGCCCGCGCCCGGCCCGTGCAAGCTCGAGGCCTGCCTGTTTACGATCGACGACGCTACCGGCCGCTGCACGGCCGTCAGGAGGGTGGATATCCATGGTTAAGCTGCTGCATGCGGCGGATCTGCATCTTGATTCCGCCTTTTCGGCCCTGCCGCCGGAGAAGGCCGCCCAGCGCCGCGCCGAGCAGCGGCTCGTGCTCGAGCGGCTGACCGCGCTGTCCGAGGGCTGCGCGGCCGTGCTGCTGGCGGGCGACCTGTTTGACAGCGCCCGTGTCTACCGTGACACGCTCGAGGCGCTCCGGGCCGCGCTGGCGGCCTGCCGCTGCCCCGTTTTTATCGCGCCCGGCAACCACGATGCTCTGCTGCCCGGCTCGCCGTACCTGGAAAACGGCTGGCCGGAGAATGTCCATATCTTCCGCACGGCGGAGCCGGAGCGCATCAGCCTGCCGGAGCTCGACATCTACGGCGCGGGCTTCCTGCGCGCGGAGATGCCCGCCATGCTGGACGGCTTCCGCGCCGCGGACCCTTCGCGTCTGAATATTCTCGTCCTGCACGGCGACGCCGAGAACCCGGCCTCGCCCTATAATCCCGTCTCCCCCACCGCGCTGGCGGCCTCCGGGCTGGATTATGCCGCCCTTGGCCACATCCACCGCCGCGGCGAGCGGCGCGACGGCGGCACGCTGTGCGCGTGGCCCGGCTGCCTGATGGGCCGGGGGTTCGACGAATGCGGCGAGAAGGGAGCTCTGCTCGTTTCGGCCGAAAAGGGCGCCTGCCGCACGGAATTTGTGCCCTGCGGGGCGCGGCGCTATGAGCGCCTTTCCGTCCCGGCCGGAGATGATGCGCTTGCCGCCGTCCGCGCGGCCCTGACGCCGGAGCTTGAGGGCAGCTGCTGCCGCATCGAGCTGACGGGTGAGGCAGCCCCCGTCGATCTTGCCGCCCTGCAGGCGGCGCTGGAGCCGCAGTTTTTCAGTCTGGACCTGCGCGACCGCACGCGGCCGAAGCAGGACCTTTGGGAGGCCTGCGGCGAGGACACACTGCGCGGTCACTTCCTCGACGGACTGCACGCGCAGTTTGAGGCCGCAGAAACAGATGAAAGGAGGCAGGTCGTCGCGCGCGCTGCGCGGCTCGGCCTTGCCCTGATGGACGGACGGGAGGTGCCGCTGTGATCCTGCTGCAATTACGGGCAAACTTCGGCAAGCTGCACGGCACGCTGACCCTGCATGAGGGGCTCAACGAGCTGTGCCTGCCGAACGAAGCCGGGAAATCGACGTGGAGCGCCTTCCTGCTGGCGATGCTCTATGGCATCGACACGCGTGAGCGCGCCACGCGGGAAAACCAGAATCTGCCCGCCAAGGAGCGCTACCGTCCGTGGGACGGCAGCTCCATGGAGGGCGCGATCGACCTGATCTGGAACGGCCGCGCCGTCACGATCGAGCGGCGCTCGCAGGGCAGGACGCCCATGGGCGCGTTCCGCGCCTATGAGACGGAGAGCGGCACACCCGTGCCGGAGCTGACGGCTGAGAATTGCGGCCGCATGCTGTGCGGCGCGGAGCGGAGCGTGTTCGAGCGAACGGCCTTCGTGCGGCAGCTCGGCATGGCCGTTTCGAGCGACGCCCAGCTCGAGCAGCGGCTGAGCGCCCTTGTCACCACCGGCGAGGAAGGCCCGTCGGCCTCCGCACTGGAGAAGAAGCTGCGCGACCTGAAGAACAAATATACCTACCGCACCGGTCTGCTGCCCCGGCTGCAGGCCCGGCGGGACGAGCTGCAGGCACAGCTTTCCGCCCTGCGCGCCGCACAGGCAGAGGCCATGGACCTGAGCGCCGCCTGCGCCGGGGCCGAGGCCGCGCGCAGCCGCCTGCAGGACCTTCGCGCCCGTATCGAGCGGGCGCAGGCTGCCCGCCGCCGCGCCGGTCTGACGGAGCTGCAGGAGCGCGAAACGGCACTTGCCGCCCGCTGCGCTGCGCTGGCGGAGCAGACTGCGGGGCTTCCGGATGAGCAGATGCTGCAGCTCCTGGCCCGCAGTCTGGAGGACGCCGCCGAGCGTCTGCAGACTGCCCAGCTCGACGCCGTCATCGGCGTGAAGCTGCCGGAAAAGCCTGAGGACCTGCCCGGCTTTGCTGGCTGCGGCCCGGATGAGGCCGCGCAGCGCGCCCGGGACGTACAGGCGCAGTGGAACGTGCTCCACGCCGTCCGCGTGCCGAAAAAACTCCCGATCCTGCTGCCGTGCGCCGCTGCGGTGCTGGCGGGCGCGGGGCTGTGCTTTGTTTCGCTGCCCATCGGCCTTGGCGTCGCCGGAGCTGGGCTTGCCGCCTTCGTCCTCTCGCTGGTCCTGCTGCGGAGGAAGGCCGTGCAGGCCGAGCGGGCCGCCGAACAGGCCGAGGACCTGCTCCGGCCGTTCGGGACGGACGACCCCGCCGCGCTCTCCGGGCTTGCCGCCCGGCAGGGAGAGGCCCGCACGCAGTGGCAGCAGGCCCGGCAGGCCGCAGAGCGGCAGCAGCGGCTGCTGCAGGGGGCCGTGACGGCCCGGCAGGAGGAGCTGAACGACCGCATCGGCGCAGTCGCCCGCTTTGCCCCCGGCACGCAGGGTCTCCCCGCGGCGCGCAGCGCGCTGCGGAACGCCCGGCAGCTGCAGGAGGCCGCCGCGGCCGCGAACCGCGAGCTTGAGTCCCTGCACCGGCAGATCGCAGCCATGGCCGACATCGTCGGCGACGCGCCTGCCGATGCCGCACCGGACGAGGAGGCGCTGCGCTATGATCCCGCCGAGATCAGCCGCCGCCTTGAGCAGGCCGACGAGACGCTGGCCTCGCTCCGCGCCCGTCTGGCCCACAAGCGCGGGCAGATCTCCGCGCAGGGAGACGCCGTGCGCATCGAGGCGGAGCTGGAGCAGCTCGGCCGCCGGATCGCCGACGCCGAGGAGGCAAACGCCGCCGTGGAGCTGGCGTCCGAGGCCCTGCGCCGCGCCGACGAGACGCTCCGCGCACGCTTCTCGCCGCAGATCACGGCCGAGGCGGGGCATATTCTCGCCGAGCTGACAGAAAATAAGTATCCCCGCGTGCTGCTGGAGCCGGACATGCATCTGTCCGTGCGCGAGGCGGACGGGCAGGTCATGCGGCCCGCCGCCGCCATGAGCTGCGGCACGGCGGATCAGATGTATCTTGCGCTGCGGCTGGCCATGTGCCGCCGTCTGCTGCCGCCGGATGCGCCGATGGTGCTCGACGACGCGCTCGTGAACTTTGACCCCGCGCGCACCCGCGCCGCCCTGCGCGTGCTGCGGGAGGAGCCGCGGCAGATCCTGCTGTTCACCTGCCGCCCGCTGACGCAGGAGGAGGAATGACCCATGTATTTTGATTCGCACGCCCATCTGGACGACGCGCACTTTGACGGCGACCGCGCGGCCATTTTGGACGATCTCAAAAACCACGGCGTGACCATGGTGATGAACGTCGGCTGCGACCTGCCGTCCTCGGAGCGGTCTGTGCGGCTGGCGGAGCAGTATCCGTTCCTCTATGCCGCCGTCGGCAGCCACCCGGACGACGCCGATCATGTGGACGGCGCCCTGCTTGCCCGCTACCGCGCCCTGTGCGCCTCGCCGCGCGTGCGCGCCATCGGCGAGATCGGGCTGGACTATCATTATGAGGACGTGCCCCGCGCGCAGCAGCGCGTGGCCTTTGAAAAGCAGCTTTCGCTGGCCGAGGAGCTCGGCCTCCCCGTCATCGTGCACGAGCGTGAGGCTCACGGCGACGCCATGGACATCCTGCGCGCCCATCCGCGGGCGACGGGCGTCTTCCACTGCTTCTCCGGCTCGCCGGAAATGGCGCTGTGGCTCGTCGAGCGCGGGTGGTACATCGGCTTTACCGGCGTTGTGACGTTTAAAAATGCCCGCCGCGCCGTCGAGGCCGTGCAGGCCCTGCCGCTTGACCGCATCCTGATCGAGACGGACTGCCCGTATATGGCCCCGGAGCCGTACCGCGGCCGCCGTAACGACAGCCGCTATGTGCCGCTCGTTGCGGCAAAGATCGCGGCCCTGCGCGGCATGACCCCGGAGGAGGCGGGCGTGCTGACCGCGGCCAACGCGCGGCGGCTGTTCCGCATCCCGGACGGAGAGGAGGCGAGCGCATGCGTCACGCCCTGATCACCGGCGGCAGCCGGGGCATCGGCGCGGCCGCCGTGCGCGCCTTTACGGCCGCGGGCTACGCCGTGAGCTTCTTCTATGAAAAAAACGACGCGGCGGCTGCCGCCGTCTCGGCCGAGACAGGCGCAGAGGCCGTCCGCTGCGACGTGGCAGATGCACAGGCTGTGCAGGATGCCGTTTCGCGCCTGCCGGAGACGGACGTGCTCGTGAACAACGCGGGCATCTGCCACTACGGCCTTATCTCGCAGATCACACAGGCACAGTGGGACCGGCTGTTCGCCGTGAACGTCGGCGGCATCTACCACTGCGTGAACGCCGTCCTGCCCGCCATGCTGCACAGGCAGAGCGGCTGCATCATCAACGTCTCTTCCATGTGGGGGCAGGTCGGCGCGTCGTGCGAGGCGTGCTACTCCGCCACGAAGGGCGCGGTGCTCGCCCTGACGAAGGCGCTGGCGCAGGAGCTGGGACCGTCCGGCATCCGCGTCAACTGCGTCTCGCCCGGCGTCATCCTGACGGACATGGTCGCAAACGTCGCGCCGGAGGTGCTCGCGGAGCTGGCACAGGAGGCCCCGCTCGGCAAAAACGGCACGCCGGAGGACGTGGCGCAGGCTATGGTCTACCTCGCCGGGGCCGGGTTCGTCACGGGTCAGAACCTGCCCGTGAACGGCGGCTTCGTGCTCTGAGGAAGCTCTGATTCAGTCAGCAGGAGTGGATGACGAGAGAGTTTTTGTCGAGACAAGGTTTGAAAAATGCGGGAATTCAAGCTTTTCAAACCGATGGATTGGCGAAAAATTTACGGCAGCTGCCGCAGATGATTGATCAAGAGCCTCCCTAAGCCGGAATTCCGGAAAATGGGCCTTGACGCGCTCCGTTTTCTGCGATATAGTGTAGTTGGTGCGGTAGGGCCGTACCTTTCCGAATACAGATAGAAAGTAGAGAGTTTCCCTATGACAGTGCTTCTGAAGGTCTTCACTCTGCTCGGCGGGCTTGCGTTCTTCCTCTATGGCATGAACGTGATGTCCGGCGGACTGGGAAAGCTGGCAGGCGGCTCGCTGGAGCGCTCCCTCAAAACGATGACGAAGAACCGCTTCGCGGGCATGGCGCTCGGTGCGGTCATCACCATCGCCATCCAATCCTCGTCCGCTATGACGGTCATGCTCGTCGGCCTGGTCAACTCGGGTATCATGCAGCTCGGGCAGACAATCGGCGTCATCATGGGCTCGAACATCGGCACGACGCTCACGCCGTGGATCCTGTCGTTGTCCGGCGTGAACGGCACGGGCTGGATCCAGCTGCTCAAGCCGGAGAATTTCTCTCCGATCATCGCGTTCATCGGCGTTGTGCTCATCATGATGTGCAAAAAGCCCCGCAAGCGCGACATCGGCAAGATCTTGGTCGGCTTCGCCGTTCTGATGTACGGCATGACGCTCATGGGAAGCTCCGTTTCCGGCCTGGAGAATTCCGCCGCCTTTACGAGCATCCTGACGGCGTTTGAGAACCCGCTGCTCGGCGTGCTCGTCGGCGCGGTCGTCACGGGTGTGATCCAGTCCTCCGCCGCCTCCGTCGGCATCCTGCAGACGCTGGCCGCCACGGGCCAGATCTCCTATGGCATTGCCATCCCGATCATCATGGGCCAGAACATCGGCACCTGCGTCACGGCGCTCATCTCGTCCATCGGTGTCAACAAGAACGCCCGCAAGGTCGCCGTCGTGCACATCACGTTCAACCTCATCGGCACGGTGGTGTGCCTGTGCCTGTTCTATGGGCTGCACGCCATCTTCCATTTCGCCTTTGTGGCCACGCCGATCAACGCCGTCGGCATCTCGGCCGTGCACACGATCTTCAACCTCTTCACCACGGCGCTGCTGTGCCCGTTCACGAAGCAGCTCGAGCGCTTCGCCAATTTTGTCATCCGCCCCTCCAAGAAGAAGGAGACCTACGCCTTCCTCGACGAGCGCCTGCTCGGCACGCCGTCTATCGCCGTCGGCGAGGCCAGCGACATGACGGTCAAAATGGCGACTCTCGCCCGCATGACGATTCTCTCGGCCATCAATATCTGCCAGAGCTACGACGTCAAGGTGGCAGACGAAATTCTGAAGCACGAGGACGAGCTGGACCTCTACGAGGACAAGCTCGGCACCTTCCTCGTCAAGCTCTCGAGCCGCTCGCTGTCTATCGCGGACTCGCGGAAGGTCTCGAACATGCTGCACACCATCGGCGATTTCGAGCGTCTGGGCGACCATGCCGTCAACCTGCGCAAGACGGCTGAGGAGATCCACGACAAGCACATCGTTTTCTCCGAGGATGCCGTGAAGGAGCTGCAGAACCTGACGAACGCCCTGACCGAAATTCTGGAACTGACCATCGACGCCTTCAGCGAGCACAACCTCGAAATGGCGCGCCACGTCGAGCCGCTGGAGCAGGTCATCGACTGCCTGATCTCCGCCGCCAAGTCGACGCACGTCGAGCGCCTGCAGAGCGGCAAGTGCACGATCCAGAACGGCTTCGTGCTCAATGACCTGCTGACGAACTACGAGCGTGTGTCCGACCACTGCTCGAACATCGCCGTCTCTCTCATCGAGACGAGCGCGGGCAGCTTCGACACGCACGAGTATCTCTCCGAGGTCAAGGAGGGCGGCAGTAAGGACTATACCGACCTCTACCACGCCTATACAAAGAAGTACGCGCTGCAGTAAGCGCATAGGACCGGGACACGCCGCAAGACGTGCCCCGGTTTTGTGTGTGCCGGTCCGACAGGGCCTGTAGCGGCGCACACTGCTTTCGTTAACCCGGTACGAGCCGCCGGTGCGTCACCGTGCCGACCTCTTTCCTTGCTTGGTTCTCTCCATTTCCTATCTTTTCCGCACTTTTTGCAGGATGTTAAACGTTTTCGTCATGGTGCACAAATTATGAGGCCACTTTTTGGCGGTTCAATGCATTGCGGAGCGCGGCAGGATATGCTACAATTTATGGTATTAAGGTAGGCGCCGCTACTCCACCCCGTTAGCGGCGGACCGCCGGATAAGGAGGAATCACCCACCGCAGGCTTGCGGTGCGGCAGTGTGGAGACCTGCCGTAATGCATCCGCGCTTCGCGCGCCGATGTGAGGTCCGGGCAAGCGGAGGCTCCCGGATCAGAGCCGGTAGCATGGCAAATGTTACGCTGAAAAACATCAAAAAGATCTACCCCAACGCCGACACGAAGAAGAAAAAGAAGAAGAAGGAGCACACCTCTGACGAGCCGAAGGCCAATCTCCAGATCACGGACGAAGGCGTCGTCGCCGTTCAGGAATTCAGCCTGGACATCGCAGACCGTGAGTTCATCGTTCTCGTCGGCCCGTCCGGCTGCGGCAAGTCCACGACGCTCCGCATGATCGCCGGTCTGGAAGAGATCACGGACGGCGAATTGTACATCGGCGACCGTCTGGTGAACGACGTGGCCCCGAAGGACCGCGACATCGCCATGGTCTTCCAGAACTATGCTCTGTACCCCCACATGACCGTGTATGAAAACATGGCATTCTCCCTGAAGCTGAAGAAGGTCCCGAAGCAGGAGATCGACAAGAAGGTCCGCGAGGCCGCCGAAATTCTCGGCATCACGGAATACCTCGACCGCAAGCCGAAGGCCCTGTCCGGCGGCCAGCGCCAGCGCGTCGCCATCGGCCGCGCCATCGTCCGCAATCCGCAGGTCCTGCTGATGGACGAGCCGCTGTCCAACCTCGACGCCAAGCTCCGCAACCAGATGCGCGCTGAGATCATCAAGCTCCGCTCCCGCATCAACACCACATTCGTCTACGTCACCCACGACCAGACGGAGGCCATGACGCTCGGCGACCGCATCGTCATCATGCGCGACGGCTTCATCCAGCAGATCGGCACCCCGCAGGAGGTCTTCAACCATCCGAAGAACCTGTTCGTCGCGGGCTTCATCGGCACGCCGCAGATGAACTTCTTTCCGGACGCCAAGCTGACTGTGAAGGACGGCAAGTACGTCGTCGAGCTGCTCGGCAAGTCCATCGTCCTGCCGGAAGACAAGCAGGCCGCCCTGCGCGCCCGCAAGCAGCCGGAAGGCACCGTCACCGTCGGTGTCCGTCCCGTGCACCTCTCCCTGCATCAGGAGGGCTTCCCCGCAACGATCGACGTCTCCGAGATGATGGGCAGCGAGATGCACCTGCATATGACCGTCTCCGGCCACGATGTCATCGCCGTCATCCCAACGGCCGGCCTCAGCCTCGACGATGTCCGCGCAGGCGGCACGGCGCACTTCACGTTCGATCCGGAGCTTATGCACCTGTTCGATCCGAAGACGGAAGAGAACATCTTCCCCGTGGAAAACAGCAAGGCGAAGGTCTGATCCAGATAGCCTCAAGCGGGCGGCTCATGCCGCCCGCTTTTGCTGTGCATAAACGGGGCATTGATGGAGCATGGCAGGGGATGCGGGAAATGGAAAGCGGAAAATGACACGAGGCCGCCAGTCATGCGTTGTAGGGGAGCGGCATGCCGCTCCCGGCGACGCACTTGCAGTCCGTACAAGCCACCGTTAAAATGGTGAACGCCTCCGAATTGTCATTGCGAGGCCCCGGAGGGGCCTCGCAATGACAAATCTGGGAGCTACTGCGGTCGACGAGGGCAACCAAAAATTTGTGACTGCCAAAGGCGCTCACTGAGCGCCGCTACATTTTCTCTCGCCCGGCTGGCTTGCACAAGGGACGCCGCTACAATCAAATCCGGAAACTTTCTACTTTCCATTTTCAATTATCCATTTCCCGCATGCCGCTCCCCTACAATGGCCAGTGCGTTTCCCGGGCCGCAAAAATAATTCTTTACTTTTTCGCCGTTTTCCTGTAGACTAGAGAGGTTCGGCAGAAGTCTGGCAAGGGAGGGACGGCCATGCGGGTGAAACGGCTGACGCGCTGCGCGCTGCTGACCGCCATTGCGCTGGCGATCTTCGTGCTCGAAGCGCAGATCCCCATTCCCTTCCCCGTGCCGGGCATGAAGCTCGGCCTGAGCAACATCATCACGCTCTTCGCGCTGTTTTCCTTCGGCTGGAAGGACGCGCTTGCCATCGTCGTCATCCGCATCCTGCTCGGCAATCTGGCCTCCGGGCAGGTCATGGCGCTGCTGTATTCGCTGGGCGGCGGCCTTCTGAGCTTTGCCGGAATGGCGCTGCTGTGCCGCATTCTGACGGCGAAGCAGGTTTGGGCCGCAGGCGCGGCCGGAGGACTTCTGCACAATCTGGGCCAGATGGCCGTGGCGCTCGCCGTGACGCGGACGCCGGGCCTGCTGGTCTGGCTGCCGGTCCTGCTGTTATGCGGGCTGGGGACCGGGCTGTTTACCGGGCTGTGCGCGCAGCTTCTGCTGCGACGCAGGCTCATTTCGGACAAAGGAGATACCCACGATGAATCCCAGAAAAAATGACTTTGAACGCGCCGTTTCCCTGCTGCATCGGGATGGCTACACCTGCGTGCTGTGCGACCGCGACCGCGTGCTGACCAGCCGCGAGCACGGGCTCGCGCCGCTCATCCGCCTGCTGGATACGAACGAATCGCTGCAGGATATGGCCGCCGCAGACCACCTGATCGGCCGCGCCGCCGCGCTGCTGCTGCTCGCCGCGGGTGTGAAGGCCGTGTACGGCGAGGTCATGAGCGAGGAGGCGCATCGTCTTCTGTCCGACGCCGGGCTCTGCGTGAAGTACGGCACGCTCGTGCCGGAAATTCTGAACCGCGCCGGGACCGCCCCCTGCCCGATGGAGCAGGCTGCCGCGGCCGTGACCGATCCGGCAGAAGCCCTGCCCGTCCTGCGGAAGGCCATGCAGGAGCTGCAGAAGCAGTAAAACAGACAGAAAAGTAATGGCGCAGGGACGTGCTCCCCTGCGCCTGTTTTATATAGGGCCGCCACCCGCGCATTGTAGGGGAGCGGCATGCCGCTCCCGGCGCGGTACTGGCGACTGGTACAGACCGACGTTAAAATGGTAAACGCCCCCGAATTGTCATTGCGAGGGCGCTTCGCGCCCGTGGCAATCTCACGCACCAACTTCCGAATTCGCCGAAGTTGCCCTGTTATCCACCCGGGTCCTGCGAGATTGCCACGTCGCTTCGCTCCTCGCAATGACACGTCAGGGTGGCGCGCGGCGCACCAGTGCCCTTATGCGGTTGAATTCCCCCCATACAGGGCGGTCACTACCCGCAAGGGGCACGCCGCATCCGTAAGGCGGCAAAGCCGCCAACGGCTGCGCAGTGACCGCCGCTACACCCCATACTTCGGCATTTTCCGTTTTAACGACGGCTGGTACGGGGCAACAGTGCCTTCCCGAGATTGCCACGGCCCCTTCGGGGCCTCGCAATGACGAATCGGAGGCCAGTACTGTTTTTAACGGCAGCCTGTTCGTATCGGCGGCATTGCGCCGGGCCTGGCTGTCCCCGACCCTACAGTTACAAGCCTTCCCATCCAAACCTGCAAAAAAATCGGCAGCCGCCTCCGGCCCAGACCCGGAAGCGGCTGCCTTTTTAAGAAAGGAAGAAAGAAAAGAGAGAGTATTGGTAAATTGATTTTGCAGCGATCAGCCGCCGAAGCCGAAGCCCCACGGGAAGCTGTAGCCGCCGCCCTGCTGTTGCTGCTGGCTCTGATCCTGCTGCTGGCTCTGCTGCGTATCGCTTGAGCCGGCCTGCGCGGACTGCTTCTGCTCGGCAACGGTAACGGTCAGCTCCAGCGTCTGGCCCTGACGGTAGACGGAGAGCTTCAGCGTGTCGCCCGCCTTCTTGGCGGTGACGATCTGGACCAGATCGTTGCTGCCGGTGATCTCGGCGCCGTCCACGGCGGTGATGATATCATTGGCCTGCAGGCCTGCCTGTGCAGCAGGAGCGCCATCTGTCACGGAGCGGACGACCGCGCCGGTGGGAAGGCCGTAGCTCGTCATTTCAGAGCTGACATCTTCAACGGAAACGCCGATGTACGGCTTGACGATATAGCCGTTTTTAATGATGCTCTCCACGATGCTGCGCACCGAGTTGATCGGGATGGCAAAGCCGATGTTATCGATGGACGCCTCACCGGAGGAGCCGCTGCTGGAATACTTCGCATTCGTGATGCCGATGACCTCGCCATAGAGGTTGAACAGCGCACCGCCGGAGTTGCCGGAGTTGATGGCGCAGTCCGTCTGGATGAGGTCCATCGTGACGTTGCTCGAGAGCGTGACCTCGCGGTTCAGCGCGCTCACGGCGCCGGACGTCAGGGAGAACGTCAGCTCGCCGAGCGGGTTGCCGATGGCAACCACGGAATCGCCGACGTTCAGCTCGTCGGAATCGCCGAGCACAACGGGCGTCAGGCCGGTCGCGTCGATCTTCAGAACGGCGATGTCGTTGCTCTCGTCGTAGCCGACGATGGTGGCGTCGTAGCTCGTGCCGTCATACATCGTGACCTTCACGGAATTGGAATTCTCAATGACATGGTAGTTCGTCAGGATATAGCCGTCAGCCGTCAGGATGAAGCCGGAGCCGGAGGCAGCGGCCGTCGTCTGATAGCCCCAGTAGTTCGTGGTGATGGAGGTCGTGATGCCGACCGTGGAATTGACGTTGGCGGCATAGACCTCAGCAGCCGTCATTTCCTTGCTCGTGTCGATCTTTGAGACGTTGATGGCCGAGGTGGGGCGGTCACCCTGCAGGATGGTGGAGGTGCTGCTGCTGCGCGAGCCGCCGGACGTGCCGGTCATGCTCGTGCCGATGGCCATGGCGCCTGCGCCGACCGCGCCGCCGAGCAGCGAGCAGCACAGCGCCAGCGCGACGACGCGCCCTGCGGTATGCTTCTTCTTCGGCTGCGTATGCTCCGGCTGCTGCGGCATCTGGTAGAGCGGCTGCTGCCACTGATTGCCGCTGGTCTCACTGCTCTGCGCTTCATACCGGTTCTGCGCATCGTTGTTATCTTCATAGGGATGGAATCCGTCGTTTTCGTACATGATAAGCACTCCTTCGATCATATTTCTCAGGAACCCCGCCGCGCGGCCGCTTCCGGCTTTGCTGCGGTGCCTTTGTTTTTCTTTCTGGCCACATTGTAGCGCGCCAAGCTGAAATGTTCCTGAAAGAAGGATGAAGGAATTATGAACTTCCGGAAAGCAGGCTGTGAACGGCCCGGATGCGGCATGGTTCCGCCACTTTTCCCATTTCCCGCGTATTTCCCAAGATATTGTGGTCCATCGTTTCGAAAAACACAATTTATTGCGTTTCAGTCCCTTTCATTCGCGCAATTTCGCAGCGCAAACGCGTAAAATAGATAGCAGAACAACGCGCACGGCAAAGGAGGAGAGCAGGATGCGCAGAACAGGTGGACTGCTGGAAACAGGGAAAATTCTATATCTTCCGGCCGCACAGATCCGGCCGAATCCGGGCCAGCCGCGGAAGATCTTCGACCCGGCAGGGCTGCAGGAGCTGGCGGCGAGCATTGCGGAATACGGCATCGTGCAGCCGCTGACCGTCCGGCGGCGGGACGGATTCTATGAGCTGGTCGCAGGCGAGCGCCGCCTGCGCGCCGCGCGGATGGCGGGGCTTCGGGAGGTGCCCTGCATCCTGCTGTCGGTGGACGAGGCGCAGAGCGGCATGGTCGCGCTGGTGGAGAACCTCCAGCGGCGCGACCTCGACTACATCGAGGAGGCCGAGGGGCTGGCGCGGCTCATGCGCCTGTATGGTCTGAGTCAGGAGCAGGCGGCCCAGCGCGTGGGCAAAAGTCAGAGCGCCGTGGCGAACAAGCTGCGGCTGCTGCGCCACAGCCCGCAGGTGCTGGCCATGCTGCGGGAGAACCAGCTCTCGGAGCGGCACGCGCGGGCGCTGCTGCGGCTGCCGGAGGAGGAGGACCGGCTGGCCGTGCTGCAGACCGTCATCCGCCAGCAGCTCAACGTGGCAAAGACGGAGGCGTACATCGACGCCTATCTCGCGAAAAAGAACGCGCAGGAGCCGCCGAAGCGCGGCATCCGCAAGCTCATCGTGCGGGATGTGCGGCTGTTCCTGAACAGCGTGAACCACAGCCTCGAGCTCGTCCGCAGCGCGGGCATCCAGGCGGAGACGAAGCAGGAGGAGACGGATCGCGAGATCGTCCTGACCATTCGCCTGCCCAAGCGGGCGGGATGAGAAATAGGGAATTGCAGGAAGGTTCCCAGCCGCGCGCTGTAGGGGAGCGGACAGCCGGGCCCGGCGATGCATTGGCGGCTCGTACAGGTTGACGATAAGACGGAGATGTTTTCCGATTTGTCATTCCGAGGAGCGAAGCGACGTGGGAATCTCGGGAAGGCACTTGCAGTCCGTACAGGGCAGCGATAAAACGCACGAACCGATTGCGTCTGTAGCGGCGCTCAGCGAGCGCCTTGCAGGCTGGCAGCGTCCGTGGCACGCATTCTAAGGCGAAAAGACCCCAGATTTGTCATTGCGAGGAGGCCGCAGGCCGACGTGGCGCCCTGAGCGCGAAGCGCGAAGAAGTGCCCTTGGGGTGCAATCTCGGGGAGGCAGTTGCGATTTCGCCGATAGCTTTCCTGCGATTCAGCCGGGTACTGCGAGATTGCCACGTCGCTTCGCTCCTCGCAATGACACGTCAGGGTGGCGCGCGGTGCACCAGTGCCCTTGTGCGGTTGAATATCCCTGTACAAGGCGCTCAGTGAGCGCCGCTACAGACGCAATCGGTCTGTACGTTTTCACGGCAGCCTGTACGATCTGCGAGTGCCTTCCCGAGATTGCCACGTCGCTTTGCTCCTCGCAATGACAATTCGGGGGCATTTGCCATTTCAACGATGGTCCGTTCGTTTCGCCGGTGCAGTGCCGGGCACGGCTGTCCGCTCCCCCGCAACTACAACACATGGTCGGCGGCCTCGCGTAGCTTTCCACTCTCCATTTTCAGCTTGCCCCATGTCCCGTTCCTGAAAAACCAATTCCAAACCCGCTGCGTTTTGGGAGGAGCGCGGCGGGTTTTTTCGGGCAAAATGACGGTTTTGCGCCATTTTTCTGTCTGAAAATATTTACATTGGCCTTTTTCGGTTTTTTCTTTTGAAATTCATTGAAAAACCCTGCGAATTGTGTTATATTGTTCAAGTATCCGAATGAATAGAACTAGAAAAACGATTCGAAACGGCTGCGAGTGACCGTTTCCAAGACACGAAAGGGGTTTATCAACAGTATGCACAAATATGTTTACCTGTTCTCCGAGGGTAACGGCTCCATGCGTGAGCTGCTCGGCGGCAAGGGCGCAAACCTGGCAGAGATGACGAATCTCGGCATGCCTGTCCCGCAGGGCTTCACCATCTCCACGGAAGCCTGCACGAAGTATTATGAGGACGATCGCAACATCAACGACGAGATCAAGGCGCAGGTCTACGAGGCTCTCGCCCGCATCGAGAAGATCAACGGCAAGAAGTTCGGCGACGCCAAGAACCCGCTGCTCGTCTCCGTCCGTTCCGGCGCCCGCGCCTCCATGCCCGGCATGATGGACACCATCCTGAACCTCGGCCTGAACGACGAGGTCGCCGCTGGTCTCATCGCCGGTAACCCCACGCCTGCGTTTACCCGCTTTGTTTACGATTCCTATCGCCGCTTTATCCAGATGTTCTCCGACGTCGTCATGGAGCTGTCCAAGAAGACGTTCGAGGTCATCATCGACGAAGTCAAGGCCGCCAAGGGCGTCAAGAACGACATCGACCTCGACGCCGACGACATGAAGAAGCTCGTTGACCTGTTCAAGGCTCACTATAAGGAAGAAAAGGGCGAGGACTTCCCGACCGATCCGGCCGTCCAGCTCATGGAGGCCATCAAGGCCGTCTTCCGCTCCTGGGATAACCCCCGCGCCAACGTCTATCGCCGCATGAACGACATCCCCTACTCCTGGGGCACCGCCGTCAACGTGCAGCCGATGGTCTTCGGCAACCTGAACGACAAGTCCGGCACCGGCGTCGCCTTCACGCGCGATCCGGCCACCGGTGAGAAGGCGCTGTTCGGCGAATACCTCATCAACGCCCAGGGCGAGGATGTCGTCGCCGGTATCCGCACGCCGAGCAAGATCTCCAAGCTGCATGAGGAGATGCCCGCTGTCTACGACCAGTTCGTCGATATCGCCACCCGCCTCGAGAACCACTACCGTGACATGCAGGATATGGAGTTCACCATCGAGAACGGCAAGCTCTACATGCTGCAGACCCGTAACGGCAAGCGCACCGCCGCCGCCGCGCTGAAGATCGCCTGCGACCTCGTCGACGAGGGCATGATCTCCCGCGAAGAGGCCGTCATGCGCGTGGAGCCGAAGCAGCTCGATTCCCTGCTGCACCCGCAGTTCGACGCCGCCGCGCTGAAGGCCGCCGAGGTCGTCGGCAAGGGCCTGGCCGCCTCTCCGGGCGCTGCCTGCGGCCGTGTCGTCTTCTCCGCCGAGGACGCAAAGTCCTGGGCCGCCAACGGCGAAAAGGTCGTTCTCGTCCGCCTCGAGACCAGCCCCGAGGACATCGAGGGCATGGCTGCCGCACAGGGCATCCTGACCGTCCGCGGCGGCATGACGTCCCACGCTGCCGTCGTCGCGCGCGGCATGGGCACCTGCTGCGTCTCCGGCTGCGGTGAGATCACCATGCACGAGGAAGAGAAGTACTTCACCCTCGCCGGCAAGGATTACCACGAGGGCGACTGGATCTCCATCGACGGCTCCACCGGCAACATCTACGGCTGCGCCGTCAAAACCGTCGAGGCCACCATCAGCGGCAACTTTGACCGCTTCATGAAGTGGGCCGACAGCTTCCGCGTTCTGCGCGTCCGCACGAACGCCGATAACCCCCGCGACACTGCGCAGGCCGTGAAGTTTGGCGCAGAAGGCATCGGCCTGTGCCGCACGGAGCACATGTTCTTTGAGGCCACCCGTATCAAGGCCATGCGCGAGATGATCGTCGCCAAGACGGTCGAGGCCCGCAAGGAAGCTCTGGCCAAGATCCTGCCGTATCAGCAGGGCGACTTCGAAGCGATGTATCGCGAGCTCAAGGGCCGTCCGATGACCATCCGCTTCCTGGATCCCCCTCTGCACGAGTTCCTGCCGACGAAGGAAGAGGACATCGCCGAGATCGCCGAGGAGCTGCACGTCAGCGTCGCCGAGCTCAAGGATGTCATCGCCTCTCTGCATGAGTTCAACCCGATGATGGGCCACCGCGGCTGCCGTCTGGCTGTCACCTATCCGGAGATCGCCGAGATGCAGACCACTGCCGTCATCAATGCCGCTATCAAGGTCAACAAGGAGTTCTCCTGGTACCGCATCGAGCCGGAGATCATGATCCCGCTGGTCGGCGAGGTCAAGGAGCTGAAGTTCGTCAAGGACGTCGTCACCGCCACGGCCGACCGCCTGATCGAAGAGGCCGGTGTCGAGATGAAGTACACCGTCGGCACCATGATCGAGATCCCGCGCGCCGCTCTGACTGCGGACGAGATCGCCACCGAGGCCGAGTTCTTCTCCTTCGGCACGAACGACCTGACCCAGATGACGTTCGGCTTCAGCCGCGACGACGCAGGCAAGTTCCTCGACTCCTACTACGACCACAAGATCTACGAGTCCGATCCGTTCGCCCACCTCGACCAGAAGGGCGTCGGCAAGCTCGTGAAGATGGCCGCCGAAATGGGCCGCGCCACCCGCCCGCACATCAAGCTCGGTATCTGCGGCGAGCACGGCGGCGATCCCGCCTCCGTCGAGTTCTGCCACAACGTCGGCCTGAACTACGTCTCCTGCAGCCCGTTCCGTGTCCCCATCGCCCGCCTCGCTGCTGCGCAGGCTGCCATCCGCGAACAGCGCCAATAAAAAGTTGACGCAAACAGCGTAGGCAAAACAACTGATATAAATACGGTCACACAGTCCGTCAGGATTGTGTGACCGTTATTTTTGCCATGCAAAAGCATGGCAAAAATAAGAAATGTGCCATTTCCTCGCCCCTGTGGGGCAACCGGAAATGATGCACAAAAACTTCATGTGCCGGCATTTGCGCATTTCCGTGGCGCGGTGCTCAGGCATGAAGTTTTTTGACCATTTTCAGCTGAACACACCGCAAATCAAGCCGCTGGTTTCACTACGAAATCAGCGGCTTTTTTCGTGCTCAAAAAATTTTTTGAATTTTTTCGCTCAGGGGGTTAAAAAATGGGCCTTCTCGCTGGCTACCTATTGAGGGACAAAACAAGTTTCCTCGTGATCCTTGAAAACCGAATAGACATTCAAGAATCTGTTGCGCAATTTCCCTTATTGTTGTGAAAATATAGACACCGAATGCAACGGTCAAAGATGCATTCGGTGTCTATTTTCCTTTTATTGCAGGGCGTAATCGTTCGTGGAAAGGACGGGGCTGCCAGAGAGGAAGACCTGCTAAAGATGAAAGTTTCATCTTTAGCAGGCCAAGCATTATTCCTTCCACCATTCCTGATATTGGTGCGTCTTGTTTCCAGACGGTTTGCTCTCCGGATACTTTACAACATAGTTTGCGTTGAAGGTGGGAATCAGCTGTTTGAAAATTTTCATGCGTTTCCGTGTTGCTTCAATTCGGATGTATCTGGCGTTTTTCTTGTTCCCCATTTTCCGGATTTCATAATATCGCTGCGCGTTGACCGCATCCCGATTCTCTTTGGTCATGACCTTCGGGGGCTGCTCAGCAGCAATAAAAAGTTGCTCGTCTCTGTTCTTTAAACGGACAAAGTACCCGACTGCCGTGATTTCATCCAACCGAAATTCTGTTATGACATGACGGAAACGAGACAGGATGACCCGATCAGACGTAATTGTAAGAATGCCATACCCTGAGAAATAATTGCCGATAAGGATCGACAGAAAGAAGAACTCCGGGAACAGAGCTGGCAGCCAAAGATCACGCTCGACGGAGAAAAGCACCACCACCGTGATCACCAAGATAATGGAACTCGTAACAAAGGTAGCCCGAGATGAAACGACAGTGCACTGGTATATCACGTCAGTTTTTTGTTCACGCATATCTATTCACCTCAATAAAGCTCAGCAAGAAGCTTTTTGCTGCAAAATGGGTACCGGTTCCCCATTTTTGGCACCTTCTCTTTCATTTCCGAATTGTCGTTGTGAGGTCCAACGGGGCTGTGGCAATCTCGCAGTACACGGTCGAATCATGGGGAAACCTCGGCGGATTCGCAAGCTGTTGCAGGAGATTGCCACGTCGCTTCGCTCCTCGCAATGGCAAGTTTGGGAACCTCGTCCCATAGAATCAATACTACAAGTGCTGCAAGCCTGCATGGCGCTCGCTGAGCGCCGCTACGATCTCTCGCCCGGCAGCCTTGCGCAGGGAGGCCGCTGCAGGGTGACTTTTGGTTCCTACCATTTTAACGGCGACCTGTGCGAATCGCAGCCACTGTGCCGGGAGTGGCATGCCGCTCCCCAACAATGGCCGGTGCAGACCTGCTAAAGGCGGAAGCCTCATCTTTAGCAGGTTCCAACCGCTCAGGTTAAATTACCCCTAAGTTATGTAGCAGAACCAGTTGGGAACGCACTCGACACTCTCTTTTATATACGTCTTTATATACGTCATATACGTCGTGTCCAATTCGCCGTCTTCCAAATACCAAATGCCAGCAGCATTCAAAAGATTCGATACTTGCAGGATAAAATCGACAATCTTCCCGCCGTCCCGAATCTGAATGTAGCGAAGGGGAACTGCATTTTCCAATTCTGAAACGATATTTGCCAGCTCTTTACCAGGAATTGCTCCTGCATAATAAACGCCATCTATGCAGTAATAAGAAACGTTCGAAACACATTCTCCCTCTCGAAACACAATGTGGCTTATGGCAGGTTCCCGCTCCAACGCACTTTGACAACGTTCAAACAGCTGCTCATTTTGCCGGAATATTTGTGCGACGTCATCAGCCGAAGCGCAATAGCCACAGGAATGCCAGATGCTAAACGCTATCGTCGCTGCCATAATTACGCATAATATGGACAGTTTTACAGTTTTTCCTACATAGTTATTCGTCATTTCCAAAAGAAATCCACCACCTCATCAGTAGAATAACCTGTGATTGTCATGAGGTACTCCATATCAATACCCAATTGAATCATTTCAGCATCCTCTTTAGAATCAAAATCATACCACCAATCTTCCCAGTTAATTCCGCTGTTCTTAATTGCCACAAATCCGCCAGCCATACGGAGAACTGGAGCCGGGAAACCCAATACGGAACCCGTAAATCCGTAATTAATGTTTCCAAGTTGCTCTGCCGTCATTTTTTTGCCGTTTACGGAAAAAACACCGTTCCGCGGTATCCACTCACTTCCGTCTGGATGGAGCTTGTAGTCCCATTTGCCCCCATCCTTTACCGCATCATAGAATTCAAATGGGCCATCAAGTTCCCATCCCCACCGCTTTGCCTGTTCGTAATTCTCCCGCAGCACACGTTTTACATCTTTTGTTCTGTCAAGATATCCGCTACCACCATCACAGATCGCCGTTAGATTAGAACGCAAGGCATGCCCGCTAGGATCACTATTGATAATAGGCTTATTATTACAATATGCAAACATGTTGGTTCCGACGAATCCCTGTCCCGTTGAAGCATAAACATCTGCACTAATAAATCTCCGGTTTGCCGGATCATAATAACGAGACTGCAAATAATAGAACCCCGTCTCATTATCATAATAGTATCCGCGATACCGCAGCGGATTGACTTCTGCAAGGTTGCCGCCGCTATCCAGAAGGTTGCCCCACGCATCGTAAGTATAACGCGCAACAACGTACCCATTTGCCTGAATCAGCTTGACAAAGTCGCCCTGCAAATTCAGAACGTAATAATATGTTTGGAAGCTCGTTCCGTTCGTCGAATACCTAAGTGCAAATGGTCTGCCCGCATCATCGTAAACAAAATCCAGCACGGCTGTCAAGCTATTATTTGTCTTAATTGTCTCTCTGGCTACCTTGCCGTTTAGAGTCAGGTATTCATGCGTTACAGTCTGCGTTCCGGTAACGTGAGTTCCCTGCGGGGCAACAGTTTCATCTTCAGCAGGAGCATCCGCCTCGACCGGTTCGCCCTCGCCGCCCGACATGATCTCGCCGGGACTGGTCGGCTGCGGCGGGATAATGATCTCCCCGCCTCCTCCGCCTCCGCCACTGCCGGTCGCCGTATAAACTGCATACACCGTGGTATTCGCATGGATCGGCGTGATCACTCTGCGCCAGCTGCCCGTGTAACCGAATTTGATCGGCACGGTCGGATAGTTGCTGTCCGAAAGGGAAAGGATGATCACTGGGAAATAGATTTTTGTTCGGTGCAAGAGGTCACTTCCTTTCTGCAGGCTATCGGGGCCGTGCTAAAAATGAAAATTTCAGCTTTAAGAGATTTAAACAGGCTAAAGAGCAGATCAATAACAAAATGAATAGGCAATCGCTTCGCAATACTTCAACAATTCTGTATCTGATATAAGATTGTCCCGTTCAAAAAGAATCCTGATATAATTTGCCGGATCAGTTTTATCATAAAGGCACAATTCATAGTACTGTATAATGCCGCCCGCGGTTTCTCCCAACGTCAGCTCGTTAAGCGACACTCTGGTACCAAAACAGGTATACTGTAAAGAAGTGCGCTTCATTGAAGAAACAGTTATTCCGGTAACTGACTGTACAAATGCTCCGACGTCCATTCTCTCTGCCTGCGTATTGAAAATTGCGATCTCTTCTCCAAGCGCATTGTAAATTGAATGATTACCTTCTTCAAAAGAAAATGTCCAATCCGACGGCAGGCGGAACTGAATATCAAGCGGGCTAAGCGAAATCTTGCTCCAATCAACATAGTGCTGATTAATATATGGGTTATTCAGTTGCTTTTTGGCCTCGTATCTTCCGTAAATCTCGTTGCCCACCATCAGGAATACCGGAAATAGCAAAACTGCCACAGCCAATAAGCTACCTAGCAAAACTCCAACTAAGATATTAGTTTGATGCTTATTCATACTTGCTACCCCGACTCTCTCAGTTAAGTGCCTCAAATATCCAAGCGTTCCTGTCATATCCCCGCGCTGTTTTCTTTGTATCACCCATATCAGCAATTTTCGCACGTTCTACAATGTCTGATAGTAGGTAATGCACAACCAATTCGTTCGCTATCCCCCGTACAGAACGATTTGAGAGTGCATCAGGGTATACCTCTCGCGATACTCGAAGCATTTCACTCGCAATGCATTCAGAAATTTGGCTCTTTAGCAAATCATTCGCATTAACTTGCGTGTTGTCAAATTGCAAAACGCCATTCGGAGTTAGTTTAAACTCATATGAATTAGTATATGTGCTTGAAGATTCGTACACCGTCCAAAAGAAACTATTAACTGTAAATGTTTCAGTATAAGTAATAGTTGTAGCAAAGAAAATTGCTCCGCTATCATTATCTGTACCTGTGGCATGTGTTTGTACATCGAGTACTGTAACTATTTTGGGAAGTTCTCCCTCTGAATCGTATAAGATCACAACATTATTCCAGCAATACGAATACATGTTACAGGCGAGTGCATTATTTGAGTCTGTGCTGGCGTAAATGTCGGCATTAATGAATCTCCGGTTCGCAGGATCATAATAACGAGACTGCAAGTAATAGAATCCCGTCTCAGAATCATAATAGTATCCGCGATATCTGAGAGGATTGATCTCAGCCAGTCTACCGGAACTGGACACGATATTTCCCCATGCATCATATTCATAGGCCGCGACAGACTCATACTCAAAGCCGGGGATGTAGTGGATCAGCTTTACCACGTCACCCTGCAGATTCAGAACGTAATAATATGTTTGGAAGCTCGTTCCGTTCGTTGAATACTTCAGTGCAAACGGCTTCCCGGATTCATCATAGATGAAATCCAGCACGGCTGTCAAGGTATTATTCGTCCGAATGGTTTCACGGGCCACTTTGCCGTTCAGGGTCAGGTATTCATGCGTGACCGTCTGCGTTCCGGTGACGTGCATCCCCTGCGGGGCAACGGTTTCATCTTCAGCAGGAACGTCCGCCTCGACCGGTTCGCCCTCGCCGCCGGACATGATCTCACCGGGGCTGGTCGGCTGCGTTGGAATGACGATTCCGCTATCTTTCGTGTAGACGGCCGTGATCGTCGTGTTTGCATGGATCGCGCCTGTTTTCGGCCACGAACCTGTGTAACCGGCCCGTTTTGGGATCGCCTCCTCGCCGAAAAGAAAGATCAAAGGAAAGAAAAACTTGGTTTGTTGCAAATGTATCACCTGCCTGTTCGTTTTTGGTGTACCTGCTAAAGATGAAGGTTACACCTTTAGCGGGTTCAGAATTATTCTCGTTGTGCTTTTCTGACTTGGGGCTCGAACTCAGTTGAAAATAGCATCCACTAATAGCCGAATGTCCTGTTCATCATCGGTATCGACAGAAACAGTTGATACTTCGCTGGCAAGCAGCTGTGCAAGCCCGCATATAACACCATATTCGTCTACGATGCGTAGATCGACCGTTTCATGCCGCACGGACTCGACAAATCCGGACAAGCACTCGTCAGCAAATTCAAAAGTAACGATCAATCTTGCCTGCTTTGCAAAATTCAACAGCGTCTGCAGCAGGGAGCGGTCAGACACATCAATGCTAATTGATGGATGCGATTGGCCCTTTATTGAATAAAGCCGCCCGATTTTTTGCTCATATTTCCCGTCAACATCGACACGGTAAAGGTCATCTATACGCTTTAGAATATAACCATCATAGCAGCCGTGCATTGAAATATGAGCGATTAGCACCTCGTTTTGGCGGATTTGCAAAATGCGCCCCGTCAAATGCGAGAAGGGATTGTCCTTGTCAAAATATAGGCTTACAACTTTTTGAGTTCTGATACAATCCTGTAAAATTCCTTGCATTTTCACTTTTCCTCCACGATCCGCCACTTGTTATTACGAGATGTCCACTCTGTTTTTTGTTTCTTTTTTTCACCACCCTGATCTCTCTTGCGGCGAGCGTTTCCTTCCTCGTGTTTGTTTCGTTTCTTTCCGTTTTTAGTAGTTGTGTGCTCTCTGTAGCTTGTGATATTGTCGGACGCTTCATTTTCTTCTGAAGGAAATTGTTCTACCAAAGTGTCTGTTGTTTCCGCAACACCATCAATAATGACGCAACCAAGGACAACAAGACCAGCACCATAAATAATTTCGCCGACAGGAAGAGGCCCGTCCGCAGCGCAGAGCCACCACATAGTGCTGGCCCACCAACCAACCGCCTCAGCATCGTTTCCATCATGGTCGACAAAGAGAATTGGGCTGTTGTTGCAATACGCAAACATATTGGTCCCAACAAATCCCTGCCCGGTACTGGCATAGCTATCCGCATTGATAAATCTCCGGTTCTGCGGGTCGTAATATCTGCTTTGCAGGTAATAGAACCCCGTCTCCGAATCATAGTAATATCCGCGATACCGCAGCGGATTGATCTCAGCCAGTCTACCGGAGCTGGACACGATATTTCCCCATGCATCATATTCGTAGGTTGCGACAGACTCATACTCAAAGCCGGGGATGTAGTGGATCAGCTTTACCACGTCACCCTGCAGGTTCAGAACGTAATAATATGTTTGGAAGCTCGTTCCGTTCGTTGAATACTTCAGTGCAAACGGCTTTCCGGATTCATCATAGATGAAATCAAGGACTGCTGTCAAGGAGTTATTCGTTTTAATTGTCTCTCTGGCTACCTTGCCGTTCAGGGTCAGATACTCATGCGTGACAGTTTGTGTTCCGGTGACGTGCATCCCCTGCGGGGCAACGGTTTCATCTTCAGCAGGAACGTCCGCCTCGACCGGTTCGCCCTCGCCGCCGGACATGATCTCGCCGGGACTGGTCGGCTGGGTTGGGATGACAATGCTGCTGTCGTCCTCCAGAGAAATAAAGATCAGCGGGAACAGGTGTTTTGTCTGGTTCAAAGGGTACTTCCTTTCTGCGGGATGGGGCGGACCTGCTAAAGACGAAAGTTTCATTTTTAGTTAACGGAGCGTTCTGCAAACCAATTATAACTTTGGCAGTATTGACCTGCACAGTCTACCATCAAATGGAATATAATGTGTGTACAAGCACAGCTTACACTCCGTATTGAAAAACGGATACCTCTCTCTTCTCCACGCCGGGTCTTCTTCCAACAGGGTAATATGCGGCTTCTCTCCGCGGCACAAGCCCCAATCAAATGCACACCACATTTTGGTCACGCCACCAGTATCTATTGACACGAATTCCAAGTCCTTCACAATAGAGGCATCCGGTATTTGATCACCCCACCAACCGTATAGGCCAATGCACATGGTTTCATCATAGCGCTCCGTCGGAGCAAGCCGTACAACTGGTTCCCGCCAGATATCGACCACACGAAGGATGACATACTTCTGGTAGTATGGAGAATCTTTCATCTTCGGACTTAAAATCTGATAGGCCAGCAGGCTACCTTCGCGCCACGGACACTTGCGCGCATACGGCTTACTGATCTTTTTGGCCTCCGGCAGGGGCGAAAGCAGCATTTCCTGCGTTTCCCGGAAAAACTGCAGCATGTCCGACAGCCGCTCATTCGGCCCTGCGGCCAAACGCTGCTCAACCGTCTCCTGATATAGCGAAAGGCAGTAGAGCGCCTCCTCCTTCGTCCGGGGCGTCAGTCGGCCGGTCTCCCATTCGCAGATGCCGAGGGAGAGCCAAAACGTGGGCGTGAACAGCAGGTCTCCGTCCTTCGGACAGTAGGCCCGCAGCAGCAGGTCCTCCGTTTCCTCAACGCTCTTCCCGATGGAGATCAGGCTGCGATAGTCCGCCCGGATGTCGCAATAGTCGTCGCCTTGTTTGAATTGTTTCTTGAAGTTATTCATTGTTATTCCCTCATTAGACCAATTAGTGTTTCCTCAGCGCCGCATGCCAACAACTCGGCAACCGCTGCAGTATACTGCAAATAATTATCCACATTCTTCGCAGCGATTTCCCGGCGCGCGTTATCAAGGTATTTTAATGTATATGCTGAAATAAGCACTTGTTCGGCTACCATGGCTTCGCTTTTTGTAAGCCCTGTTATAACGACTCGCATATCATAATCTCGTTTTGGACTATTAGACCGGCGATGCTCATCCAATCTTCTTTTGGGGTTATTTGTTCGCCCAACATACTTAACTATGTTCTCATTATTCTGTGTATCGTATAGCACATAAACAGAATTATCACGCGGCTCCGGTTCTGGCACGCACGAATCAGCGGCAATCATAGCATCTACTTTCGCTTTAACTGCTTCGCGCATCGCCTCTCTATTCGCTTTAGTCGATCTCTCAAGCTCCCCGAGAAGTACTATCCCGAGTCCTGCGGCCGCTACACCGCCGCAAATTGCTTCTACCGCGGCACCAATTCCAATTGCAATTGCAAAATTTCCATCTTCGTCAGTCAAGAATACGGGATTGTTGACGCAGTATGCAAACATGTTGGTTCCAACGAATCCCTGTCCCGTTGAAGCATAAACATCCGCATTAATAAATCTCCGGTTCGCAGGATCATAATAACGAGACTGCAAGTAATAGAACCCTGTCTCATTATCATAATAGTATCCGCGATACCTGATCGGGTTGATCTCAGCCAGTCTACCGGAGCTGGAGAGAATATTTCCCCATGCATCATATTCGTAGGTTGCGACAGACTCGTACTCAAAGCCGGGGATATAATGGATCAGCTTCACCACGTCGCCCTGCAAATTCAGAACGTAATAATATGTTTGGAAGCTCGTTCCGTTCGTTGAATACTTGAGTGCAAACGGCTTTCCGGATTCATCATAGACGAAATCCAGCACGGCTGTCAAGGTATTATTCGTCCGGATCGTTTCACGGGCAACTTTACCCTTCAGGGTCAGATACTCATGTGTTACAGTCTGTGTTCCGGTGACGTGCATCCCCTGCGGGGAGACGGTTTCATCTTCAGCAGGGGCGTCCGCCTCGACCGGTTCGCCCTCGCCGCCGGACATGATCTCGTCTGGATCAGTGGGTTGCGTTGGGATGATATCGCCCAATTTATGATATACCGCGTTAATTGTAATGTCTTCATAAACCGGAGAACTATATCTTTCCCACGTCCCGCGATAGCCCTCACGCGGCGGTACGGTCGGATAATCACTCGATTGCAGTGTATAACCGTCGGAAACGGTCATCGTTTTTACAACTTCCAGCCGTGCAACAAATTTTACGGTGTGCTTCGCCGTTGTAAGCGCCCGATAAATTGCATAGACAGTAACGTTTTTGTGGATCGCGCTCGTGTATTTTTTCCACATACCGTTATAGCCAGTCTTGGATGGAACAGTCGGGTAATCGAAGTCTTTCAGTGTATAACCGTCTTCCACGGTCATAGTCTTGACGGTCACGCCATCGGCCACAAATGTAACAGTATAGGTCACTACGTCTTTCGTATAGGTTGCGCTGACTGTTACATTGCTGTGCACCGCCGACGTATACTTCACCCACTCGCCGGTATAGCCGGTTTTGGTGGGGACGGCGGGGTAGTCGCTGTCCTTCAGCGTGTAGCCATCCTCGACGGTCATGGTCTTGACGGTCGTGCCGTCGGCCTTAAAGGTGACGGTATAGTCCGGAATCTGCGTGAACGTCTCGACGGTGTAGGTCTTGCTCGTACGGATACCGTCTGCGTCGTAGGCATACTCTAACGTTTCCGTCTTCCCGTCAGAGGTTTTCGAGGCCGTTTTCAGCTGTCTTCCGTTCTGCCAGCCGAAGCTCCAGCCGCCGTAGGACAGCGGGTTGCCCGAGGCGTCGTAGGTGATCGCCTGCCCGTTGACGGCCGTCAGTAGGTCGTGCCACTGCGCGTCGCCGTAGGTGTAGGTCTGGAGCAGCGTCGTGGTATCTCCCTCTTTCTGGGAGACGGTCAGCAGGTTTCCGGCTGTGTCGTAGGTGTAATAATAAGTGAGATAGGCTTTTGCCTCTCCAGACTTGTAATATGCCTCCGACGTCAGCTGGTTCTGGCTATCATAGGCGTACTCGACGAGCTTGCTGAAGTCGCCGGTGCTCTCCCGGATTTCCTTCAGGTTTCCGACGTCGTCGTAAACGTACTTTTTGCCCTCGAGGAGCATGCCGCTGTCGCTGCCGAGGCGGACGTTGCGGAACTCCACCTGCGCGCTGCCGCGGTTCCAGCTCACGTCGCGATACGCGTAAGCCGTGTTCAGGATCACGGAGCTGCCGTTTTTCACCGTAACGCGATTCAGCCGCTTGAGGGCGTCGTAGCCGAAGCTCAGGCTGTCGCCCGTCGCGGCCGTCATGGACGTCAGGCTGCCGTCGCCTTTTTCGCCGTCGCTGTAGGCGTAGCGCTCCGAGTAGGTCTGCGCGCCGAGCGTCCAGCTCTGGCCGGAGAGGCGGTTGAACGCATCGTAAAGGTGCTCCGTTCGCTGCGTTACAGAGCCGTTTTCATCCATGGCCGTGCTGCGGATGAGCCGCCCGAGACTGTCATACTCAAAGGCGTAGGAGCCGACCGTCTCGCCGTCCTCCTCGTAGCGCAGGCGGGCCAGCTGGCTCTCGGCGTTGTAGGTGTAGCGGATGGTGAAGTCCGGCTTTCCGGTCTCGTGATACGACTTTTCAACCAGCCGGTCGAGGAGGTCGTAGCTGTAGGTCACGGCCACGCCGTTAGCGTAGGTCGTCTGCGTCAGGTTGCCGCCGCGCGGGGCGTAGTCGTTCGTCGAGAGGACGAGGCTGCCGAAGGGGTGGACCTGCTAAAGATGAAAGTTTCGTCTTTAGCAGGTTTCCAATTATCCCATTACTCCTTCCACCACTCCTTCGGTTTTGGATGGAGCTTTTCTTTTTCTGCAACGAAATCGTAATCCAGCGGGCCATAGTGCTCTTCCACGAACCGGACGACTTCAGGCCCCCATTTCTTTGGGGCGCAGTAAATCATGAACATCTTTCCCTGCAGCAGCCACTCTTTCAAAAAGCGCTTCTTCTGCGGATATGGGACGTATCCGGTCTCATCCGGGCGGTAAACATTGCCGCGCTTTGTTGTGAACATCAGCGTCAATGGTGCGTAGCGCTCGCCGGTCTGCTGGTAGACGCGCATGACGTCTTTGATCTCTGACCATGGCGTAAAGCGGTAGCAAATGCCAAAGAACCTGTGCTGGATGCCGGTTTCCTTTAGCGTATACCACTTGCCATATATAATAGCGAAGAACATAAGGCCAGTAGCTAGTCCATAAAATATGAACGCCTCAATTGTGTCAGATGCCAATGTAATCCCACCATATATCTCGGCAATCGCAAAAATCAGGAAGAAGAGCCCGGCGGCATTATTGACCGAGATTCGGTTCTTTTTCTGTTTCATCGGTCACATCACCAGCACAGTCTTCAGTATCCGAGAGTTACCCCCCTGGCTGCGGACAGGTGTGTTACTGCTGCTTTTCCCGCTTTTATCCGGCAGGCATTTTGTGCTTAGCACTGTAATACTAGATGATGTTAGGGCACCGCCCAAACCAATATTAAGGTCCGATACCGTTGAAACGAGCAAGTCGTCACCAGCCAATGCACTTAACGACGCTGTTCCATAGCTGATGGCAGCGCTGGCTCCGGCGGCAAGCGCGGCACCCCCAACACTTGCTCCTGCCTTGCGGGCACTATAATATGTATAGCCGCCATTTATCGCAGAAGCTACTGCGCGTCCTACGATTTTCCCGGCCTCTAGGCTTCCTGTCCCCCCCACAATAGCCCCAGTAACTGCACCTACTCCAGCAGAAATTAAAACATCTTTTGCACTTCCGCCTGTTGCTAATGCAGATATTGCCCCAGCTACAGCGCCGACAGCAGCGCCAACAATTGCCCGAACCAGCCAACCAGCAATCTCACCGTTTTCGTCGCCAAGCATAACCGGGTTATTCTGGCAATACGCAAACATGTTGCAGGAAATGGCATCACCCGAGTCTGTGCTGGCATAGGTATCCGCATTAATGAAGCGATGATTCTCCGGGTCATAATAGCGAGAGCGCAGATAATAGAATCCCGTTTCACTATCATAATAGTATCCGCGATATCTGAGCGGATTGATCTCGGCCAGATCGCCCTCCGCGGAGATTATCTCGCCCCACGGGGAGTAGACGTACTCTGCCTGCAGGACGCCGGTTTTGTCGATAATCTGAACAACATCGCCCTGTAGATTGAGGATATAGTAATATGTCTCAAAGTCGCTGCCGTCGACGGAATAATTTAAGGCAAACGGACGGCCGGAATCATCATAGAAGAAGTCCAGCGTTTTTGTGCTCAGGACTGTTCCGCCGACGTCCTGCCGGATCGTTTCCCTTGCGACCTTGCCGTTCTGCATGAGATATTCATGCGTCACGGTCTCGGTCGAGGCAAGCGTCCAGTCGGATTCGGACAAGTCCTGCTCCTCGATATCCGGCTCTTCCGCCGGGGCCGCGTTCGGCTCGATCGGCTCCCACGGCTCGTCCTCCAGAGAAATAAAGATCAGCGGGAAATAGATTTTTGTTTGGTTCAAGGTGTCACTTCCTTTCTGTAGGTTATTTGGGGCCTGCAAAAGATGGAAGTTTCATCTTTAGCAGGAAGTACCGCTACATTAGGTATTCAAGCCAAGACCATGCAGGATATCCGAAACAGCAGAAAGCGGCTTCTGCCCATCATATAGCTGCGCCACAAAGTAGGAGACCGTTTTCTGCACCGGGTCGAGCTGCACACATGCAAGAACATAGCGCGTCCCATCCTGCGGCTCGCCGTCCAGATAGGCAGCAAGTTCTTCGGTGCTGCCCTTCAGCCATGTGACGGTGACTTCATCGGAAGGTTCCCCTGTGAGCCGCATAATCCGGCTGCACTCTGCCTGATAGGCCGCATCGTCGCAGAATTCTACCTGCATAGAGATAGCGAACTGCGGCTCGCCCAGCGCGGCGCAGCGGTATTCATAGTGGTAACGAAGAATATCAGCGGAAGGGTCGAGCCTCCCTCGTTCGGGCAAAAAATCTAGAAAGTCGTTGTGCAGGGCCGTTTCGACATAATGGTTGACATTCAGGTACTCTTCCGGCGCGGTGATTTCGGCCCCGCCGACAGGAGGGTCCGCTGTACAGGAAAAAAGGCCAATACACAAAAGGAGGAGCAAAACATGCGTGATCTGCTTTCGCTTCCACCAGTTCATTTGTTATCACCTCTCAAATTTAATTAAGTAGGGCATAAATGAATGAAATTATTTTATAAATTACCTTAGCTCTATTAGAGACATTATTTTTGCATCCTACATGGAAAGAATGATCAGCGGGAAAATGAGCTTTGTTCGGCGCAAAAGGGCTCTTCCTTTCTGTAGGTTATGCGGAACCTGCTAAAGACGAAAGTTTCATCTTTAGCAGGTGTCATCTATTTTCTGGCTTGTCTAAGTCTCTTCATCGTAATGATAAGGCCTGTCACTACCGCCACGAGCAGCGCCCCAAAATACATTGCGAGCCAAACTGCCTGCTGCGAAGACGCGTCGGTCGCATCATAGATGATCGTCGTGCCGCTGTCTGTTTTTACGACTGCTCTGGAATAGTTCACCGTGCCAAACTTCTTTTCAAGGCAGAATTCTTTTCCATTGCGAGTCTGATGAGAGGACTGCAGTGTCTGCAGATAGGCGTTTCCCTCCTGTGTAGTTGGCACTTTGTAGGCATCTGTGCACACTCCGTCACCGTTTATGGATACCAGAATTCCGCTTCTATCCAAATAAATCAGTAGATTTCCCTGATCCCAATCCAATTCGAAGCCACCGGTATGGGAAAATGTCAAACCATACTGGAATTCGCCCTGTGCATTATAGACGGCAACGAACCTGTTAGGGCGATATCCCGATTCCTCCTCGCGATAGGGGTCATAGGTGATGCCGATCGCGACGAGCTCCGACTCGCTGACGGCAAAGCACTCGATGGGCTTCGCGGGCGGAGCCTCATAAAACAGCTGCACATCCAGCCGTTCCAATAAGGATTCCTTTTGTTCGGATGGAACTTCCTCTAACTGGAAGCCCTTGTCGAGTGCCGCTCCATACATTGTAAATAAACAACTTGCGGCTAGGATAATTAGTAAGATCCGGCCTAGCCAGAAGAGTTTCATGGGTTCTCTCTGCATGTTACCGCCCCAATATCTTATCGTAAAACGAATTGAAAATTTCATTTATATTAAATTTTATACCCTTGACCGGACGAGTCGTGGACCAACCTACATGAGCCTCCATTCCGGGTGTGCCTAATCCAGCACCGCTCGTAAAACCGTAATATGCGCGGTTTGCGTCCGTATCCGGAATGATATTTATATCTGCTCCAGCCGCAGCCGGGATATTATAAATTGGGACCCCTACAGAAGCTCCCACTTGATATCCATCATCGTGCAGGTTTGTTACATTCGGCGCGTTGGTTATCGTCTGATAATTCATTAGCGATACACCAGACCCCGTTGTAACAGCACCGCCAACCGTATACTGCATCTCCACATTCCCGCCACTGTCAATCGATAGGCCAAGCTGCCCGCTCATATTCCATATTCCGAAGGAGCCGGAAAGGCCCAATCCGGTGGAATATGTAAAATCTAATTTTGATATTTGCTTTGCAGTCCAGTTATTTACAGGTTTTACGACATATTTCACAAATCCTTTTATAGCACTCTTTGCAATATCTTTAAGGCTTTTATTGCCGTCGGAGTCGCTTCGGTTAACGGGATCATTCAGGCAATACGCAAACATATTACAGGCAATCGCATCGCTTGAGTCTGTGCTGGCATAGGTATCCGCATTGATAAACCTGTGATTCTCCGGATCATAATATCTGCTCTGCAAATAGTAGAATCCTGTTTCAGAGTCGTAGTAATATCCACGATATCTGAGCGGATTCACTTCCGCCAGATCGCCTTCCGCAGAAACCACTTCGCCCCACGGGGAGTAAATATATTCTGCCTGCAGAACACCGCCTTCGTCAATGATCTGGACAACGTCACCCTGTAGATTGAGAATATAGTAATAGGTATTGGGGGTACTTCCCTCCGGCGTGTAGTTGAACGCAAACGGTCGGCCGGACTCATCGTAGAAGAAATCGAGGGTCGTGGTATCCATTGAGGTCGTAATGGTCTCCCGGACAACCTTGCCGCTTTGGGTCAGGTACTCGTGCGTCACGGTCTCAGTCGAGGCAAGCGTCCAGTCGGACTGGGCCAAATCCTGCTCCTCGATATCCGGCTCTTCCGCCGGGGCCGCGTTCGGATTTGGCTCGATCGGCTCCCACGGCTCGTCCTCCAGCGATATAAAGATCAGTGGGAACAGGAGTTTTGTCTGGTTCAAGAGATCACTTCCTATTCATTATCTGTAGGTCAGACCTGCTAAAGATGCAAGTTTCATCTTTAGCTGATATTATATGATCCTCGCTTCTCGGAGCAGTTTCCTGTTTTTCTGGTAGATTTCCTCCAAAAAGTTTTCTGCCCAAGCTTCATCTCGTGCGCGGACTTTTTCTAAAATGAATTCTTTGTGCAAATCACCGGTGGTCTTTTGTTTGCATCTCGGAAATCTTCGAAACAGTTCTATATCATCATTGTATAGCCCAAACGCATTCTTCCAAGTATCCGATTTACAGGAACCTGTATCGACCTGCAGTGTGCTGACCGTAAACCCGTGCTGTTCCAGAATCGCAGAAAGAACCATTTCCGCGCATTGCCAGTTCCGAATTTTCAAGAACGGAGCAAATTTGAGCATATCGTTCCAAAGATACTTTCCTCCGGCGCATGTATCCATAATCAGCTGTCCATCGCATAACTGTTCCTGCGTTATGATAGAATCCAGCCACGGAACGGCTTTCTGATAAAAAATATCAAGTTGCTCCTTCATCCCAATTATCTCGACCCGGCCGCTCGGATCTAGCGACAGAACCGAGCGTCTGCCAAGAAAAGCGATAACGTGGTATCGCGGAATACAGCCGGAGGAAGTCAGCCATTGCGGCAGCAATTCCGAATACAGAGAGAACACGCCAAATTGTATCTCAGCTCCGCCTCGCCCCTTTTCAGTCTTTACGACCTGCAAAATCTCACTGGCCAATACACGAAAGAAAGCAGTTCCCTTTTTTCGGAATCCATGTGTTTTCATAAATTCCGCATCAATTTGTTCTTTATTATACATACAGAAAGCCTCGTTACAGCAAAATGATAATCTATAATATTGCAAAAGCAATGCCATCGCCCTCGCCGCCGGACATGATCTCGCCGGGGCTGGTCGGCTGCGGCGGGGGGAAGATGTCGCTATCGTCCTCCAGAGAAATAAAGATCAGAGGGAAATAGAATTTCGTTTGGTTCAAGGGGTCACTCCCTTTCTGTGGGGTGGGGCGGACCTGCTAAAGGCGGAAGTTTCATCTTTAGCGTAACTCACTCGGAGAATCGTGGCTTTCATCAAGGACGGTCCATTCAAATTGTGCATGGAAGTCACGATAACACTCGTCGCAGACCCAATGGTATTTATCCAGTGTACAATAGCCGGACTGCAATAATCCCTCGGCATTTCCGAACTTGGCAAAGCAGAATTCGCAGTGTTCATGGTCGCTGTGAGAGGATTCAGAAAATGTTGTTTTTATCAGTCTTGCCCGAAATAAATAATTCATTTGATTTGTAATGCGCCAATCATTGCGCAAATGCCCGCCCATATGTTGTTGCTCCTTATCGCTTTCTCAGGATGAACCTGCAATAGATGAACGATTGCATTGACTTGCATCGGCAGGCGTTTATTCCGCTCTCCTTTTTCCCGGATAATCACACGGCTGCAGCAAGACCAGTTTCGTCAGCTGCTCCAACCGCTTCGTTGTTGCTGCGAACTGAATGCTTTTCCCTCCACGGCGATTGGCGGTTCTGAGCGCCCGCCGGAGATCGGTTTCCTCGTGCACAGAGAGATAGACCCGACTGCACTGGCCGTTTTTGAATATGAGTTTTGCAGAGCGCAGCTCTTCCAACGGGAACTCCGTGACCTTGAAGCCAAGGCAACGCAGGCAAATGTTCCCTTCCGCGATCGTCACCGCGGCCAGCTCCCGGATCAGGCAATACAGGGTAACGGCCAGCATCCCTGCCGGGAGGACCAGCCACGGGGGCGTGAGCCGCCAGTCTCCCAGATAATGTACTACCAGAAACGGCATTGCACAATAAATGGCCGATGCTGCCGCGTCCGCCGCCAGCTGCTGCGGCGCCCCGACCCGGCTGCGGTATCTCGGATTCATGGCTGTTCTCCTTTCGTATCCTGTCGGAGGAAAATGTATTTTTCTCCACTATCCGTATCCTGTACGACAATTTTGCTGCGTGAAGCACGTACAACTTCACCATAGAACACGTTTTTTCTATCTTCAGTCTCAAAATAAAACAGATTGCAATAGAACTGGTGCAGCGAAACAAATGCTTTCTGTTTTCCGTTCACCTGAATCGTTCCGGAGGACGTATTGAGGTCCCATGTTGCATCCAGCTCTTCACAGTACCAGATGCCTTCATGCGGGATCAGATCCGGCGTGAACACCCAGGTATACACGATCAGGACCGGGATCGAGCACAGCGCAAAAATGCAGGCGGCCAAAAGACGTTTTCCTGATGCGCTCATGGTTAACCTCCTTGATAGATAAAAATACTGACAGCAACAACACCGTGATTATTACGGAGAAACTTATATGGATCACTAAACCTATATACCGGGTGGTTATTAAACACATTCGTCGGTTCGGAATCGGCCACGTCAAAACCATCCTCTAGTGATAGAATGATCAGCGGGAAAATGAGCTTTGTTCGGCGCAAAAGGGCACTTCCTTTCTGTAGGTTATGCGGAACCTGCTAAAGATGAAAGTCTCACCATCAGCAGGTCCACATACACCTGTTTCTAAAACTCCGCGCCTTCAGGGGCCGGGACAGTTGGGATCCATTCGCCCAGATCGCCTACATTCTGTTCCTCACAGGTGCGTTCAAAATCTTCTTTCTCTGTAAATGGCCCGTAAATCGTGTCGGTCTCTGCATCGATCAAATAGTAATCAGCAGCTTCCGTATCGACGGATTGGATATCATCCAAAAGTGCGCGGTCGGCTACAACAAGCCGCCTGACCGCAATGTATCTGCTGTTATACTGAAAACATGTTATATAAGCGTCAATAACATTCTCAAAAAGATCCTTATAATTATCTCGTTCATGTACAACGCAAATATTACGACTGCTCGTCCGAAAAATGTAATAGCCATTGCACAGTGGAAGTTCCCAATCACCACGTGGATTCCAATTGGAAGACATAATGAGGCTACAGGATGAGCCAAAAATCAAAAATCCGAGGACTGCGGCCACCACTGCAATGGCAACCACGCGATGTTGTGTAGTTTGCTGTCCATTCATAATCTGTCCCAACCCCCATTTTAGCCGGATTCGTCATAGAAGAAATCCAGAGTCTCCGTTTTCAGAACCGTCCCGCCGACGTCCTGCCAGATCGTTTCCCTTGCAACTTTTCCGTTCTGCGTGAGGTATTCATGCGTCACGGTCTCGGTCGAGGCAAGCGTCCAGTCGGACTGGGACAAATCCTGCTCCTCGATATCCGGCTCTTCCGCCGGAGCCGCGTTCGGATTCGGCTCGATCGGCTCCCACGGCTCGTCCTCCAGAGAAATAAAGATCAGCGGGAACAGGAGTTTTGTCTGGTTCAAAGGGCACTTCCTTTCTGGGGGTTATTTGGGGACATACTATAGGCGAAAGTTTCGTCTTTAGCAGGTGATTTCATTGGGACTAAGATCGCGTTCTCTCTCTTCGCGCCTGCTTTCGCTGTTCCTTTTTGAGTCTACTTTTTCGTTTCTGCATGGCAGACCGAAGCGGCGGGACAATAAGAAGTGGCAATGCGATTCCCCCAAAAAAGAAATCGAACATCAAACACGTCACGGTACGATCCTTAAAGGGTGCAATACCAATCGATACCGGATAAAGTTCGCGCTCTCCGCACGATGCAGAAAGAAGGGCAAACGCACCATTGGAAAAAGCCGGTTTTCGGACATAGGTGAACATGATTGGCTTCCCAATGATAAAATGCTGTCGGCTGTCTTCTAGCGACGAAAACGGTGACTTCGCGTCGTCTAAATAGACGGCAAGGTTTGTTCCATTTTTTAATGTGAGAACATAAAGCCCGCGATAAGGCGTGTGCTGCCTCAGTTCGTCTGTTCTGCCAATTTGGATATTAACACATTCTTCTGTTATTGCTTCCGTATTTCCGGATCTTGCCCCAAAGTAGATCGCGATATCGCGCCAACCCGTCAGGGTGAGCAGACTCAGCAAAAGAAGCGCAATCGCGGCACGGGCGGAAAATCTAATGTGCTTTTTTTGTTTTCTCATAGATTACAGCACCGATGCATAATTGTTGTAAACCTTACTCGTATACCAAGCTATTCCGTATGAAATAGCGCCTGTTGTAAGCCCTGATGCAGCATCCGTTAAAATGCGTTTTGCTGCATATGTGGCAACTGATTTCACTGCCTTTTTGGCTGCCTCTTTCACCACTGGATGGAGCCCTTTTTGACATAAAGTCTTCAATCCACTATAGCCCGCTTCTGTTATTTGACGACTTGCAGCGATCTCACTAGTGCTTGCTGCTCCCATTGCGCCAAAGGCTGCGCCAACAGCAGTATCTACAGCAGTTCCGACAATTGCTTCTCCAATTGTTGATTCACCGCGTATTACAGCTTTCGTATTACTATAAGCAGAGTCAACAAAGCTTGTTACTGCACCGACTGCAGCGCCAAAGCCCATAGCTGTCAAGCCGCCGCTTACCGCGCCGCATACTCCAGACACAATGATCTCGTCTATTGGCTTTTGCTGAATAACGGCCGACACAGTATTAACTACGGCTCCAACAATTGCGCCAACGACTATGTTGAGCCATTCGCCGTTTTCATCAGCGGCAAGCACTGGGTTGTTTCTGCAATATGCGAACATATTGCAGGCAATCGCATCGCCCGAGTCTGTGCTGGCATAGGTATCCGCATCAATGAAACGATGATTCTCCGGGTCATAATAGCGAGAACGCAAATAATAGAACCCCGTTTCGCTATCATAATAGTATCCACGATATCTGAGCGGGTTGATCTCGGCCAGATCACCCTCCGCGGAGATAATTTCGCCCCACGGGGAGTAGATGTATTCTGCTTGTGTAACTCCGCCTTCGTCAATGATCTGCACCACGTCGCCCTGCAGATTGAGGATATAATAATAGGTATTGGGAGTGCTGCCTTCCGGCGTGTAATTGAACGCGAACGGGCGGCCGGACTCATCGTAGAAGAAATCGAGGGTCGTGGTATCCATTGAGGTCGTAATGGTCTCCCGGACAACCTTGCCGCTTTGGGTCAGGTACTCGTGCGTCACGGTCTCAGTCGAGGCAAGCGTCCAGTCGGACTGGGCCAAATCCTGCTCCTCGATATCCGGCTCTTCCGCCGGGGCTGCATTCGGATTCGGCTCGATCGGCTCCCACGGCTCGTCCTCCAGCGATATAAAGATCAGCGGGAACAGGAGTTTTGTCTGGTTCAAGAGGTCACTTCCTTTCTGGGGGATGGGGTGGAACCTGCTAAAGGTGAAAGTTTCGACTTTAGCAGATATTAATCCTTTACAAATAATATCTCAGCCTATTCTCCATCCTTTTAGTCGCCCGATCGATAAGAGTAGGCAATTGCAATAGCATACTCTGATATCTCATCACGGTTGAATGCGTCGCTTTGGAAGAAAATTGCACATCGTTTATCAAAGTCAGCAGAAAGGACATATTGTGCAAAAACATAAATAAATTCTTCCTGCTGCGCATCTTGCATAAGCGCTGTTGCCTGATATGCATTGCAACCGTTCCCGAAGTGTTCTCCGACGTGTAATTCCGTGCGCGAAACAATTTCCACGCTCTTGAACATCGAAGCACAGAATGCATCCGTATCTCTATATGGCGCGTCCTTTCCCAGCTCTCCAACAAAGGCGATTACCCGCGCATCGTCTCCATAAATGCAATAGGTTGCATCACTGATTGACTCTATGTGCCATGTGTCCGGCAGCAAAAAGTGATGTTCATCAAAAAAGGTCACCTCATTCCAGCCCTGATAATTGCTGTTGATGTAGGAATTATCCAGCCGCTTTACCTGTTCCTTCGCCATACCGTTTATAAGCATTGCAGGGAAAAATGCGATCAAACTGACTATCACAACAAGGACTGCTGCGATGATGGCGGGAATGATCCATTTTTTCTTCATAATATACAACTCCGTTCTATTTGACCAAAGCGCTTAAAGAAGCATATTCACGATATCCTTTATATGCTTAAATGGATGCTCAAAATAGTCGGCATTATCATCATATCCTATTGCGCCGGGTTTACTGCTACCCAAGTCAGCTACAGTTGAACTGCTTCTTTTTATATGTAGTACATATGCTGTATAGTGTAGCGATAATTCAGATTGAATACCAAATACCGTCCGGCCTTCCAATGCGCCCGGCACTTGTTCTTTTGCAACTCGCATCATTTCTGCTGCAAGCGTTAACCGCACATCTCCTCCGTTCCTTTTTGCGAGATATTTTGCGTCCTCCTGAGTATTATCAAAAGTAATAACGCCCGTATTGCTGACAACATAGGTAAACTTATAGTTTTCAATGCTCCCCAATGAGATAAAGCCCAATAATTCATACCTTGAATCAGATGTGATTGTAGTTGTATACGTTGCGATGTCATTATCGGTACTTAGAAGCGTTGTAACAGCGCTAATAGAGTACATGCCAGTAGAGTCAAGAAATACCACCGGGTTATTGTTGCAGTACGCAAACATGTTGCAGGCAATCGCGTCACCCGAGTCTGTGCTCGCATAGCTATCCGCATTAATGAAACGATGATTCTCCGGATCATAATAGCGAGAACGCAGATAATAGAACCCCGTTTCACTATCATAATAGTAGCCTCGATATCTGAGCGGATTCACTTCCGCCAGATCACCCTCGGCAGAGATAATCTCGCCCCACGGGGAGTAAATATATTCTGCCTGCAGGACACCGCCTTCGTCAATGATCTGGACAACGTCACCCTGCAGATTGAGAATATAGTAATATGTATTGGGAGTGCTGCCTTCCGGCGTGTAGTTGAACGCGAACGGGCGGCCGGACTCATCATAGAAGAAGTCGAGAGTCGTGGTATCCATCGAGGTCGTGATAGTCTCCCGGACAACCTTGCCGCTTTGGGTCAGGTACTCATGCGTCACAGTCTCGGTCGAGGCCAGAACGCCAGAGATCGTGCGCTCTGTTTCGGCCGGTGTTGTGTCGTTTTCGCCCTCTTCCGGTTCATCAGCTTCTATCGGTTCGCCGTCGCCGCCGGACATGATCTCACCGGGGCTGGTCGGCTGCGGCGGGATGACAATGCTGCTATCGTCCTCCAGAGAAATAATGATCAGTGGGAACAGGAGTTTTGTTTGGTTCAAAGGGCACTTCCTTTCTGTAGGTTATGCGGAACCTGCTAAAGGCGAAAGTTTCGTCTTTAGCAGGTCTCCGAATCATCGACGCAGCATTTACTTGTCCCTTAAAAAGAAAGCAAGCTCATACTGCCGCAAGGTCAAGTGTTCGCCTTCAATATGGTAGTCATCCGGCAGCTCGTCTACAGGCGGAGTAACGAAGAAATAGAACTTCAGCCCATCGGGATAATCCGGATCGGTAGCGCCTAAAATACCGTCCGCATCTACAACATACACCGGTTCACCGTTCAGCGTGTCCGTGAGCTCTTCTGTGCAGACGATTGCAAGTACAAGGCAATCCGGATACCGCAAAACATAGCAGCGATACCAGTCGTCCATCGTGGGATTCTCCGCAGTTATGGCATTGGCGCCATGAAATTTTGAGAGATAGTCCAGCTGTGGGGACAGCCAGCATTTTCCAAACGGCGTCTGACTGCTGACAAAGAAAACATCGCTTTCTTTTCCGTCGCGATCCGTTGCCGCAACCAGCTTGAGCTCCAGCTCATCTGTCAGGGGAACCTCCATCAGCGTTTCACCATATCGCCTGATTTGACCACGCATCTTCTTTCCATTCCGCATTACGATACGCGCGACGCAGTCGGCCGGAGAGGCTGCGGTGTAGTTCTGCGCAACTTTTAGGTATAAAGTCGCTCCGCCCCACAGAAGAAGCAGACCGGCAATGGTGCAGGCCAGCGCAAAAAGAAGAGCCTGATAGAATTTCTTAAAGTGCATATTTTAGTCCTCCTACTGTCTATCAAAGGAACGAACATATCCGCTTCATCATTGGGTTCAACCCACCGAATGAGGCATAAACGCCGCCCCCACCGCTGTACATCATGCCCATGCCGCCTCCAGTCGGTGCCCCATCTGCCATTCCGGGACACGCCTTTGAAATAGCCGAAGTGACTTTTTCCCAAAAGCTAACATTGGTTACAGAGACTCCCAAATTTACGGTAAAAACATCTTCAACCACACAGGATCGGCTGAATTCACAGCCACCTGACAAATTCATGCCCAACGTCAATGTACCACCGCTGGAGAAAAAAGAAGCATTATCTCCTATTTCATCGTCTGTGTAGTTCTCATAGTTTTCTCGTAACAGTGTTTTTAAACTTCCGTAAATTGTTTTATCATCTATGGTAAATGCAAAACTGTTTCCGTCTTCGCTAACAGAAAATGAGGCAAAATTATAGTACTGTACCGGCACGGATACAGTCATGCTGAACGTCGCGATGTAATCTCCATTATATACGGTTTGTTCCCAACCGCCAATCACAATTTCTGTGTCTCGGCCATTTGCATCTCTTGCTATGACAGGCATGTTCAGGCAATACGCAAACATGTTTGTTCCGATAAAGCCTTGACCGGTACTGCCTTTAGAATCCGCATTAATGAAACGATGATTCTCCGGATCATAATAGCGAGAACGCAGATAATAGAATCCCGTTTCACTATCATAATAGTATCCGCGATACCTGAGCGGGTTGATCTCGGCCAGATCACCCTCCGCGGAGATTATCTCGCCCCACGGGGAATAGACATACTCTGCCTGCAAGACACCGCCATCGTCAATGATCTGCACCACGTCACCCTGCAGATTGAGGATATAGTAATAGGTATTGGGGGTACTTCCCTCCGGCGTGTAATTGAACGCGAACGGGCGGCCGGACTCATCATAGAAGAAGTCGAGGGTCGTGGTATCCATTGAGGTCGTGATAGTTTCGCGGACGACCTTGCCGCTCTGGGTCAGGTACTCATGCGTCACAGTCTCGGTCGAGGCCAGAACGCCAGAGATCGTGCGCTCTGTTTCGGCCGGTGTTGTGTCGTTTTCGCCCTCTTCCGGCTCATCGGCCTCGACCGGCTCGCCCTCGCCGCCGGACATGATCTCTCCCGGGTCGGTCGGCTGGGTCGGGATGACGATGCTGCTGTCGTCCTCCAGAGAAATAATGATCAGCGGGAAATAGATTTTTGTTTGCTGCAAGGGGTCACTCCCTTTCTGTAGTCTGTGGGGCGGACCTGCTAAAGACGAAAGTTTCGTCTTTAGCAGGTTTCCAATTATCCCATTACTCCTTCCACCACTCCTTCCGCTTGGGGTGGAGCTTTTCTTTTTCTGCAACGAAATCGTAATCCAGCGGGCCATAGTGCTCTTCCACGAACCGGACGACCTCAGGCCCCCACTTCTTTGGGGCACAGTAAATCATGAACATCTTTCCCTGCAGCAGCCACTCTTTCAAAAAGCGCTTCTTTTGCGGGTACGGGACGTATCCGGTCTCATCTGGGCGGTAAACATTGCCGCGCTTTGTTGTGAACATCAGCGTCAGTGGTGCATAGCGCTCGCCGGTCTGCTGGTAGACGCGCATGACGTCTTTGATCTCTGACCACGGCGTAAAGCGGTAGCAAATGCCAAAGAACCTGTGCTGGATGCCGGCCTCCTTTAGTGTATACCATTTTCCATTTATAACCGTGCAGAATGTAAAGAAGACCGCGCCACCATACGATATGGTATACTCAACTGCATCAGAAGCCAATGCAATTCCACTATACGCTAAAGCGGCCGTCAATACAAAGAAGAAAATTCCTCCGGCATTATTGACAGAAATCTGACTCTTTTTCGCCATTGGTCACATCACCGACACAGTCTTCAGTATCCGAGAGTTTCCACCCTGGCTGCGGGCAGGAGTGTTACTACTGCTTTGCCCACTTTTATCAGGTAAGCATTTTGTACTTAGCGCTGTAACTCCAGATGATGTTAGGGCACCGCCCAAACCGATATTAAGATCAGATACCGTTCCAACGAGCAAGTCGTCACCAGCCAATGCACTTAACGACGCTGTTCCATAGCTGATGGCAGCGCTGGCTCCGGCGGCAAGCGCTGCACCACCAACACTTGCTCCTGCCTTGCGGGCACTATAATATGTATAGCCGCCATTTATCGCAGAAGCTACTGCGCGTCCTACGATTTTCCCGGCCTCTAAGCTTCCCGTGCCACCCACAATAGCGCCAGTAATCCCACCAATTGCTGCAGAATATATAACGTCTTTAGCACTTCCTCCTGTTACTAATGCAGATATTGCTCCGGTTACTACGCCGACGGCCGCACCAACAACTACCCGGACAAACCAGTCGGCAAATTCACCATCTTCATCGCCAAGCATAACTGGGTTATTCTGGCAATACGCAAACATGTTGCAGGAAATGGCATCACCCGAGTCTGTGCTGGCATAGGTATCCGCATTAATGAACCTATGATTCTCCGGGTCATAGTATCTGCTCTGCAGATAGTAGAATCCTGTTTCGGAGTCGTAGTAATACCCACGATACCTGAGCGGGTTGACCTCGGCCAAATCACCCTCGGCAGAAATTATCTCGCCCCACGGGGAATAGACATACTCTGCCTGCAGAACACCGCCTTCGTCAATGATCTGGACAACGTCACCCTGCAGATTGAGAATATAGTAATATGTATTGGGAGTGCTGCCTTCCGGCGTGTAGTTGAACGCGAACGGGCGGCCGGACTCATCATAGAAGAAGTCGAGGGTCGTGGTATCCATCGAGGTCGTGATAGTTTCCCGGACGACCTTGCCGCTCTGGGTCAGGTACTCATGCGTCACAGTCTCGGTCGAGGCCAGAACGTCAGAGATCGTGCGCTCTGTTTCGGCCGGTGTTGTGTCGTTTTCGCCCTCTTCCGGTTCATCAGCTTCTATCGGTTCGCCCTCGCCGCCGGACATGATCTCTCCCGGGTCGGTCGGCAGTGTCGGAACCGGGATCGCCTCTTCATACTGCGCATGAATGATCGTATCTTCATAGATCGGATCGACCTGCGTCGGCCACGAACCGCGATAGTTGTCCTCCGCGGAGAGAATTATCAGCGGAAAACAAAATTTTGTTCGGTGCAAGAGGGCACTTCCTTTCTGTGGTCTGTGGGGCGGACCTGCTAAAGACGAAAGTTTCATCTTTAGCAGGTTCTGCATCGAATCAATGCAGCCGCCTTATTTAGGCCACGCGATCTTATCGATCGGCAGAATATTATATGGATTGCTCCATGACATCCCGTATCGGTCTTTCCATTCCGCCTCAGCAGAAGGCCAATCCGCATCGCTGTAGAAGTAATACTGCGGCTCAGCCTCATGGTTGTACAAGGTTGGCCGACTCATGATCATCACGCCGTCCGCAAGAGGAAAATACAGATAATCGATCCCCGGAACATGCTTTACCACGCGATAATTATCCCGCAGATAAAACTGCGATGTTTCATCGACCGTCATGTCGATCCCGACGTTCTCAAGGTCAGCGATTATATCCTTGACATCTGCCTGCGAAGCAAAGCCGCCGAAAATCATAGCATCATACAGAATATCGTCTTCATCAGCAAAGAGAAAGCATTGATAGCCGCACCCTTCCACAACATAATAGTATTGCCGCTCTGTAATCTGCCTCCTGCATTCCAGCAGGACTCCGGTTTCCCGCGCAAGCTGCTGCGCAGTAACTTCCTCAAAGCCATGCCGGACATCAAAGATTGCTTTTGTGAGAAGCAGCCGCTCCAAGCTATATTCGCGCGAGATGATATCCTCCGCAGGTGTAATATTGTCGACCGGGACCGCAGGCGGAAACAGCCAGAGCGCCAGAAGTATGCAGGTCAGGGCCGCCGGAAAAAACGCAGCAGTGCAGAGCCGTTTGATCCAATTATTCATAATGTATTCCTCCTATTACATCCCATTGATTTATGGGGTGTAGAGGAAATACATTGTATCTCCCGCATACGTTATGTCACCGATAGTCCAAGTATTTGCGAATCCGTCAATAGCACCATATCTGGTCTCGCCGATGCCCGGCTTATCGATCCAAATACCATCTGACAACATCACGGCAAAGTGATAATCCGTTGCATCGCTCGAAATTTTACAAGCAATCAAATATGCTCCGTCTGGAATTTTGTAATTAATATATTCGTTCGGAAGATATTTTACATTCTTACCTCGTACTGCTGCATCAGCCAAAACCCCTTCTTTTATGCTTCCTAGATTATAGTGAGGTTCACCGCCAGCATCATCCAACCTCGAGCTGACACCAGATGAGTCTCCAGGATCGCAGACGCCATTGTAGTCGAACGCATAGCTATAGCAATTATCATCAATTGAACTACTACCGCGAGGCTTGTATTTATAATGGCCTTCTTTTGGCCACTTTTTTTCCATCTCCGATTCGCAACCACCAAGCAGTCCAGCAATAATCACAATTGGGATGACAATCAATAGACTCGGAAATTCGCCGTTAGAATCATGGAGTATTACAGGTAAATTATTGCAATATGCAAACATATTTACGCCAAGAAATCCTTGCCCCGTACTCGCATAACTATCTGCATTGATAAACCTGTGATTCTCCGGGTCATAGTATCTGCTCTGCAGATAATAGAACCCCGTCTCGGAATCATAGTAATATCCACGATATCTGAGCGGATTGATCTCGGCCAGATCACCCTCCGCAGAAATTATCTCGCCCCACGGGGAATAGATATATTCTGCCTGCATGACGCCATTTGCATCAATGATCTGAACAACATCGCCCTGCAGATTAAGAATATAATAGTAGGTGCTTGCAATACCCCCGTCGACAGAATAGTTAAATGCAAACGGTCTCCCGGAATCATCGTAGAAGAAGTCCAGCGTTTTGGTACTCAGGACTGTTCCGCCGACGTCCTGCCAGATCGTTTCCCTTGCAACTTTTCCGTTCTGCGTGAGGTATTCATGCGTCACGGTCTCTGTCGAGGCAAGCGTCCAGTCGGATTCGGACAAGCCCGGCTCCGCGGCAACCGGCTCTTCCTCCGGGTCTGCGTTCGGATTCGGCTCGATCGGCTCCCACGGTTCCTCCGTCGGTTCGGAGTCGACTGTGCTCGGCAGGACGGGGTCGATGATCCCGATCGGCGTATAATTCGCGCGGATGATCTGGTCACTTGTAATGCGCTGCGTATACTTCCTCCACGAACCGGTGAAGCCGGTTTTCGGGGGAACATCCGGATAATCCAGATCGTTCAGCCGGTAGCCGTAATCGACCTGCATGGTCTTTACAAGCGTCTCGTCGGCATAGAACCGGACAAGCAGCGGCAGCATTTTCCGGTAAGTTGCCTGTACCGTCACATTGCTTGTAATCGCTGCTGTGTATTTCTGCCATGTGCCTTCATAGCGCAGCTTTTCCGGAACGCTCGGATAGTCGCTGTCCTTCAGCTTATAGCCACTGTAAACGGAAATTGTTTTCACGGTCTCTCCATCCGCCACGAAGGTGACCGTGTAATATGTCGTGATCTTCGTGTAGGTCACGCTGACCGTCACATTGCTTTGGACGGGCGAAGTATAGCGCTGCCACGCGCCGGTGTAACCCGCCTTTTCGGGGACGGCCGGGTAATCGCTGTCCTTGAGGGTATAGCCCTCCGTGACGTTCATGGTCTTGACGGTCTTCCCATCGGCCACGAAAGTAACTTTATAAGTCTGAACGGGGCGGTAAGTATTCCGCGTAACAGTTTTACTCGTGCGGATGCCGTTTGCGTCGTAGGCGAAGTCGAGGACGTCCTCGGTCGTGCTGTCGCGCTCGGTGGTAGCGCGGCTGAGCTGGCGGCCGTTCTGCCACTCCATGTTCCAGAGCAGCTCCGTCCCGTTCGCGTAAAACGTCGGGTTGCCGCTGCCGTCGTACTCGAGGTCGATGCCGTCGACGGACGTCAGTAGATCGCCCCAACGGCCGTCTTCGTAGGCGTACTCGTGCAGCTCGCTATTGCTTCCCTCGTGGTCCTCTGACAGGATATTTCCTGCCGTGTCATAGGAATAGGTCCATCTGTCGGCTTCTACGCCATTTTCATAGCGAATCGCTTCCTTGAGCTGGCCCTGCTTCTCGTCGTACTCGTAATGCTCCAGCGGGATCAGCGCGCCGTCGACCTCGGCCTTGATGTCCGTGATGTTGCCGCCGTTGTCGTACTCGTACTGGTAGCCGACGATGATGTCGCCGCTGCCGTCGTCCGAGGCGAGACGGTAGTTGAAGAATTCGACGAGCGCCGTGCTCTGATTGCCGCTTTGCGTGGCATAAGCGTAGCGGTTTTCGAACAGCGGCGTGCTGCCCTGATAAATTGCGCGGCTGCGCAGACGCTTGAGCGCGTCGTAGTTGTAGCCGATCCTCGTGCCGACGGCCGTGTTCAGCGTGGTCAGGCTGCCGTCTGACGCGTCGTAGGCATACGACTCGCGGTAGCTCGTCCCGCCGATCGTCCAGCCCTGCGCGGACAGGCGGTTCGCCGTGTCGTAAAGCTGCTCCGTGCGCTGCGTGACGGTATTCCCGTCGCGCTGCTGGCTGCGGATGAGGCGGCCAAGGGAGTCGTACTCGAAGCGGTACGTCGCCGTCGGGGCAGCGTCGCCCTCGCCGTAGTCCAGCTCAGCAAGGGAACCCTCTGCATTGTAACGGTAATTCACATACCTGCCGCCAGAATACACCATCCGCGTCACTCTGTCAAGCCTGTCGTAGGTATATTCGACGACGGTCCCGTTGCCATATGTCGTGGAATCCAAAAGGCCGTTGTTCGCGGCGTAGACATTCTCCATCAGCACCCACGGCGTGCCGGCGTCCGGGCCGCTCACGCCGATGCTCGTCGCCTGGCCCCACTGGTTATAGCCGAAGGAGTAGATCTGGTGCTGCGTGGCTCCGCTCCGGAAGGTCTTGCGGTCGAGGGTGGCAAGGCGGCCGTTTTCGTAGCCGTAGTGGATGGCGGCGACGCCGTGGCGGTAGACCATGGTCGTCCGGCGGCTGTTGGCGTCGTAGGTATAGTTCGTCTCGCGCTTCAGGGCGTCCTTCGTCTGAAGGAGCTGCTCCGTCAGCGAGTTATAGTCGTAAAGCGTCGTATTGCCGTTGACGTCCGTCACGCGTTGGGTGTGGTTGCGGTCCGGCGTTGCGAGGGCGCTGCTCTCGAGGTACTTCTGCTCGTTTTTCTCCGTCGAGGTCAGCTTGGAGCCGGTGACGTTTCCCGCCTCGTTATAGGTCGTGGTGCTCTTGATCCCGGCGACCGAAGCGGAGGTGACGTCGTGGGCGGCATTGTAGGTATAGGTGTACTTTGCGCCGTTTGCGGCCGTGTAAGAGGTCAGGTCCGTGCCGGTATACCCGGCCTTTTCCGTGCCCGTGCCGGTCTGCGTGGCGGCGGTGACGTTGCCGTCGGCGTTATAGGAGTAGGTCTGCACCGGCTCCTGCCGCAGGGAGAGGTTGTCGAACCGGGCCGTGCCGGAATTGTGGTCGAACGCGCAGTAGACGATGATCCGCCGGATCGTTTTGCCGCTCTCCTTCGGCACGATGGTCCCCACGGCGCACTGCCAGTCGGCGGTGGCCCAGCTGAACGGGACGCTCTGCCGCTCGGGGTCGCTCACACCCTCATAGAAGATCTCCGCGATCAGGCCGAAGTAGCGCGTGCCGCTGCCAAACTCCAAAGCGGCGTTCGGGGCGGCGTAGTCCGCCTGCGCCCAGCCGGAGAGCAGGAACGTCGTATCCGAGGAGCAGTTCAGCGCGACGGGCTGGCTGACATGGAGGTAGCCGTCGTAGCTGCCCTGCATGGTCATGGCCTTCGCGCCGAATCTGGTATCCGCAGCCGCCGCCGAGCCGCCCTGCAGGTTCCAGCCCGCATCGCCGAATTCGAACGAGGCGTTCTGCAGGAGGTTATAGGTGGAGGCGGCCTCCGCCTGCTCCAGCTGGAGATCGTCGAGGTAGGCCGTGCCCGTGCAGCCGCTCATGCGGAAGGCGATGCGGCAGGACGCCGCCGGGGCCGTGAACGTGGCGGTCACGCGCTGCCAGCCGTTTTCGATGGCGGAGGACGGGCGGGCATCCGTCAGCAGGACGGTCTGCTCCGCGCCTCCGCCCTGCACGACGGCATCCAGCCGCGCGCCGCTGGTCCAGCGCAGGTGGGAGCTGGCGGAGAAGTAGCCCGAGAGGGTGTAGGTCTCCCCGGCGGTGAGCGTTACGGGGCGGGAGATGGCGGCTGCGTCGCCGCTGCCTGCGCCGTCCGGGAGGTAGAGATTCAGGCCGCCCGTGCCGTGGCGGCGGTTTTCCTCGTTCGTGATCGTTGTGCGGGCCGCTGCGGAGCCGCTGCCGGTCGAGGCGTTCGTCCAGCCGTCCTCCGATTCCAGCCCGCCGTCCCGCAGGAGGTTTTCCGCCGTCATGCCCGTCGAGCCGACGCTCGTCAGGCGGTTATTCTGCTTGCTGCGCTCTGCGGTGTCCGTATAGGAAGCGGCGGAGCTGCCGAGGATGCGCGTGATATCCGTATTGGTGGTATAGGTGGAGACGGTGCGGCCCCAGTTGTCGAAGACGACCTCAAGGCGGATGTCGTCCTCCGTGCCCGCCTGCCGGTCCGCGCCGAACGCGCGGTAGCTCGAGCGGTTTTTGCCGTTCCAGCACTTGACCGTGTCGCCGAGCACATGCGTTCCGCCGTCGAGGGTGAATTCATAGAACTGGTCAATGGTGCCGTCCGTGTGGTAGGTATACCAGATGCCGTAATTGGCCTCGCCGTCGTGCGCGCCGTTCAGGCCGGTCGTATCGTAGGTGTAGTTCAGCTTTGTGCCGTCCGGGCAGAGGATGTAATCGAGCTGGCGGACGCCCGCGGTGTTGTCGTAATAGAACTTTGTCTCCTTCCCGGCCTCGTCGCCGACGCGGAGGAGCCTGCCATCCGCGTCGTAGATCAGCGTGGCGAGGCATTCGTTCGAAGCGCCCTTGTTCTGGCGGTAGATGCGGGTCAGGCGGTTAAAGACCTCGTTTGTCGGGCGCCAGCTTTTGCCGTCCGGGGTGTCGAAGTTGATGCCGTTATAACAATAATAAATGCCGTTGCCGTAGGCATCCTTTGTATAGGTCAGGATGCCGTCGCGGAAGAAGGTCTCGTTGCCGTTGTCGTCCGTTATGGTGAAGTTCGTGTGGCCGGTGTCGCTGTCCGGGTTCGACTGGCACGTCATCTTCAGGCCGAGGCCGTCCTCGTCCCGGAAGACGCCGTCCGTTTCGGCTCCGCCGCCTCCCTCCTTCGAGAAATAGTGCTGCGTGCCGTCGGCATCCGTGTAGACCCAGTAGAGGGTCTGCGCGTCGTCCGAGCCGATGCGGACGGACTGGACGCATTGCTGCGCGGAGAGCTTCCAGCCGGAGCCGAGCAGCATATTGCGGTAGTCACGCGTATAGTCGGGCGGCTCGTTGGGGTTTTTCTTCTGCTGCACGCCGAAGGACTCCCGGCTGAGGCCGGAGTTGTACACGAGCGACAGCCCGAAGGGCATCACGCTGCTATCCGACGAGAGCAGCGGCACGACGAAGGTCAGGCGCTGCATGTGGTCCGAGATATAGCCGGTACCGGCACGGCCCGCACTCTGGGTCTGGTAGGTGTAGTAGCTCTCCAGGCCGAAGTCGTTGCGGTAGGTCACCGTGAGATACGACGCACCCGTCTGGAACGAGGAGACGATGCGCTTGCTCGCGCTGCAGTCCGAGCGCAGCAGGATCGCATGGCATTTCCCGCCGCTGTACCAGCTGCGGGCCGCGCGGGTGATATCCAGCGAGCGGTAGCCGTTCGTACTGGTCAGGCGGATGAAATCCTCCGTCGCGGTTTTATAATGATTCGTTCCGTTTGCATAAATTTTATTCCACGTCAGGGTCTTGATCCAGTCGCTGTACTTCTGATTTCCCGTCTTGTCAATTGTCAGCTGGTGGGCGTACAGGTACTGGAAATCGTCGGAAGAGACGTTGCTGAAGCCGGACTGTAATGCATGGATGGCAGCCGCCGTGACCATGCTGCCGGAGGGCAGTTCAGGCAGCTTGTCGACCGCCGCGATGGCCTGATATTCGCCGCTGCCGTTATGCTGGGTATAGCCGACCCGAACCGGGCTTTCGGGGTAGTTGTAGTCCGGCCTGCCGGAGAAGATATAGGCCCACGAGAGGGAGCCGGACTGCGAAATCTTGACGATCGTCGGGTCGATGGCGACCGGGAACTGCGCCTCTTCCTCGATCCACGCGGCGTCCGCATCGACGAGCAGGCGGTAGCTGCCGCGGTCCAGTTCCTCGAGCGTATAGCGCACGGCGTCCGAGTACGTCCCCCCGGCGTCGAGCATGTAGGGCGCGGGAATCGCGTAAACGGGCGATCCGGCCTCATCGAGCAGGAGGACAGAGCCGTCTTCCTGCATTTCTGCGGTCAGATCGCCCGTTTGCAGCACGAAAGAAAAGAGATAGCTGGCCTGCGCTTTGTTGAGCAGGATCGTCTCTTTGATCGTTTCGCCGTAGAGCGTGTATGCAAGGTCAACGCCGTCGTAGACGTCCGGGTAGACCAGCGAAGAGCTGAGCTTTTCCGGGACAAACGGGTCATCTGAACGCAGAGAAAAAGGCTCCTGCACAACGGCCTCTGCCGCGTGGTAGGAGCGCGCCGGACCGGCAGGCTCCAGCTCGGCCGCCGCCCCGGTTTCAACCATCATTTCAGCAGCAGGTTCCTCTTCCGACGCCGCCGTTTCGGTCTCTTCTGCCGGTTCTTCCGCTGCTTCTTTCGTTTCTTCTGTCACCTCAGGAAGAGCGACAGCCTCCGTCGGCTCCGGAGCTGCCAGTGTTGCATCGTGACTGGGCAGGACGTCCGAATCGCCGTCCAGGAAGAGCTGCACCCGGTGCTCGTCCGCGTCCGCCGTGAAGACGGCGTCTCCGTTCAGGCTGGCTGCGAAGGCGACGCTTCCGTCCTCCACCGCGTAGGTCTGCCCGACCGGCTCGAGCGTGTTGTCGATGTCCTGCCACCGGCCGTCCGCGTCCTGATGATGGACCGGCACGTCATACTGCACCGCGACATAGCTTCCGTCCCCCATACGGAAGTGCTTGACGCGCTCACTGCGCAGCGAGGCCTCTTCGAACGCGACTTCAGCCGGCTCCTCGACCGTCCCCTCGACGGTATGCTCCAAATCTTCGGAAGGAGAAACCGCAGACCCCACCGCAGGCAGCAGCTCGACGCAGAGCACCACCGCCAGCAGGAGAGAAAGCAGCCGGGTCCAAAGGCTCTTTTTCATAATCGTGATCTCCTCTCTTTCTGTATCATCATTCAAACAGATTCAGTACGCAGTCAAACGGGACCTGCCTTTCCCGCCAGAAGGACGCGGCGGCCGCGATGGAGCGCTGCAGGGCATTCACATGGGCCATGTGGTCCTCCTCCTGCGTGAACAGCTTTTCCGGCTGGCTTATGACCCACAGCAGCTGCGAAAAGGACAGCCATTCCAGGTCGCGGAAGCATGCGTCCAGCGACTCCCAGCTCCAGGAAAAGGTGTAAGGGAACCGGAATGCACTCGAAACCTCCTGGAAAAAGCCCGTCAGCGTCCGCGAGAATTCCCCGCGGACGTACCCGACATATGCCCCGCGGTGTTCCGCGCAGAGCATCATCTCGTACAGCATGCGCTTCGTCTGATGGGTGGCCCGAAAAGGTGCATCCATATGTCGTTTCTCCTCTCGTCTTCGGTTTGGGTGGCCCTGCTAAAGACGAAAGTTTCATCTTTAGCAGGGCGATGTCCGTAAATGTGCGCACTAATCTTGTGAAACAATAATTACTGAATTTGGATTATGGGTGCCGCCGCACGACGAGGCTCAGATATAGCAGAATCACTGCGGCCGCAATTACCCAGCCTATAAGTGCACGAATCCACCACGATCTTTCGCTTTTCCTGTCGTTTCGCTGCTGTAGCTGCTTGGCCTCCGGCCCTTCCGGAAAAGTTTGCCATTTCCCGAAAGCCAAATATGCATTCAATATGAACTTGAAAATAACAACAAGAATGGCGAAACCCATAACGATAAGCAGGTATACCCGTCCAGCTGTTTCAGATGTCGCATTGATCATCAGCAAGTATGCCGCTATCAGGTATGGCACATTCGCTGGGCCTGCAACTGCGCGTCGCAATAGCTGCCAATATTTCGGCGGGCAAATCAGCTCACCACAGATCGCGCAGCGGCCATACCATACATCTTCCAGGAAATTGTCCTCTCCGCGCCAAAAGCGTGTTTTTGCACTGGGAATGCTGCCATCCTTCGAGGCAGGAATGTGACGATGTTCCATGCTTTTCTCCTCTCTGTTGAAAACTTCGGACAGCCTGCAGGCAATGCAGGCCAAAGTTTGGAGGCGTTTTCCGTTTGGGCGTGAGCCTGCTAAAGATGAAAGCTTCATCTTTAGCAGGTCTCAAATCATCTTTAGAACAGTTGTTTATTCACGAATAACATAATCACTGTCCAATTCATAGGAATAGGCAATAGCAGCAACATATTCCGACACCGTCTCACGGGAGAGAACATCATTTCGGAAGAGAATGATACAATCGTCAGGAGCAACGGTAGCATCTGCAATAGCATAGGCGAATTCTTCCTGATGTGTATCCGGCATCATGGCCGTCATCTGGTACATATAGCAGCCATTGCCGAAATGTACCCCGACAAATAATTCCGACTGCGTAAGGACTTCTGCTGTTCCAATCGTCTCATTACAAAACGAATCCATCCCCGCATATCTGCCGAGTTTTCCCACATAAGCAATTACCTGCGCATCCTCCGCATAAATGCAATAGGTCGTATCATCGATGGCTTCAATGCGCCATGTATCAGGCAGGGAAAAGTGGTGCTTGTCAAAGAAAGTCACCTCGTGCCAGCCCTGATAGTCGCTGTTGATGTACGAATTGTTCAGCTGCTTTATCGATTCATCCGTTGCAGCGACAAAGAGCAGGATTGGATAGGCAGCTATAAAAAGAGCAATCGCAACAAGGACTACTGCAATAATGGCAGGAATGATCCATTTTTTCTTCATGATACCCCCCCTTCTGTATGGTTTCCGCACAGGCCGTCAAATGGCTGCACCGATTCTATGGCGTAAAAGCCCCAAATTTGTCATTGCGAGGCGGCCAACGGCCGACGTGGCGCCCTGAGCGCGAAGCGCGAGGAAGTGCCCTTGGGGTGCAATCTCGGGAAGGCAGTTACGTTTTCGCCGGGGCTTTCCTGTTATCCCACCGGGTACTGCGAGATTGCCACGGCTCCCTTGGGGCCTCGCAATGACACGTCAGGAGGGCGCGAGGTGCACCAGTACCCTTCTGCGGTTGAATCATCCCCGTACAAGGCGCTCAGGGAGCGCCGCTACAGGCTGGCTTTGGGTTCCCGCCATCTTAATGGCAGCCCGTTCGAAGCGCCGGTGTGGACCTGCTAAAGACGAAAGTTACATCTTTAGCAGGTTCCTCTTACTCAGTCGGCAGCCCGAGGTCAAAGCGATACGCAGGAAGCCCGACATAGATGCCAATCATGTCCTCTTCACCTTTTACATGATAGCTTAATCCATCAGGATAGTCTGCTTCATCGGCCTTGCGGCGCAGGAGCAACGCCCAAACGCCAACGTTATCCGGATCATTTGTATCCTCTGTGATTGCGCGTATATAGACGAGATACATTTCACCTGATACGATTTTTCCACTCATCTCATAATAGCCGTTTTTTCCGCCAGCGCCATCTGATGCGGAACCAGCGCGCCCCGAAATATTGTCAATTTCGCCATTTTCGCTGTCATAGTAGTCAAATAGTGCCTCGATTTGGCTATCCAATTCCGGCTGTGCCGCGATGGCGTTTGGCGCGAACTGCGCCTTGATCGCAGCGGCATCCTGCGCCACGGCGGCCTCCAGTATGGCATTCAACCGGTCTTCCATGACCTGATCCATCGGATCATACGGCCCGGTCGCGTGCTGCAGGAGCATCAGCCCGACCCTGAGATTTGCGCAGCCGGTCAGGGCGGCGGCCAGGATCGCGGCCGCCAGCAGGAGGGAAACGATCCGTCTCTTTTTCATGGGCGCTCTCCTTTGCTGCGCAAATTTTCCTTCTATCTCTATATTACATCAGAATCGGAAAACGGACAGGTTTTTTCAAAAAAGTCAAAATAAGTCGAAATTTTTTGCTCTGCTTTATAAAAAACCCGCAGGCGCTGCGCAGTGCCTGCGGGGTCGTGATGCTGCGGTTTGCCCTGCCTCACACAATATACTGTTCAGCATACGATGCCGCGCCCGGCTCGCCGCATTCCCCGTTCAGCCGCCTTCCTTCGCGTCTGTCTCTCTTTGAATGATTTGAAAAACGCCCCGTGTCATCACCTGATACTCGTGCACCAGCTCCTGCAGACGGCGGTGGCCGGGCTCCTCCAGATGATAGTAGACGCGCGTCATCCGCTTGCCCACCAGCACCTTTTCGCCGGAGATCATGCCCTGATCCTGCAGCTTATAGAGCACCGGGTACAAAGAGCCCTCCTGCGTCACAATGGTCCCGCCGCTGCGCGCCGCGATCTCCTGCACGATCTGATATCCGTACATGTCCTCCTGATCGAGCAGCGAGAGGATCAGCAGCGACATAACGCCCCGCTGAAAGCTGCTCTGTGCATTATCCTTTGCCATTTCTCCTCCTAAAGTCTGTAGTTGATAGGCCTTCACAGGAATAGTATAACGCATATTAAGAATGAATCAATACCTTTTTCAAAAAAATAATGCTTGACAAGTTGTGAAGAATGGCATATTCTTGTGGCATAAGAATGGACAGTTCTGGCCCTTATTGCCAAATTTTGGATATTTTCCCGTAGGCTGCGGCGATCCGTACGGGTCCGCCGTGCGAGAGAAAAATGCAGCGGCGCTTAGTGAACGCCTTGTGCAGGGCAATTCAACGGCAGAAGGGCACTGGTGCGCCGCCGCACCCGCCTGATGTGTCATTGCGAGGAGCAAAGCGACGTGGCAATCTCGGGGAGGCACTTGCGGCTCGTGCAAGCCATCGCCGACCGCACACACCTTGTAGGTGGCGGCGTCCTCGACGCCCCGCCGCGTAACGGTACCATATTCGCCGGAGACTTTCCTGTTATCCGGCCAGGTACTGCGAAATTGCACCCCAAGGGCACTTCCTCGCGCTTCGCGCTCAGGGCGCCACGGCCCCGTTGGGGCCTCGCAATGACAAATTGGGAAGCAAATGCGGTCGGCGGAGTACCACAAAACCTGCAACTGCCTTAGGCGGTCACTGACCGCCGCTACAGACGCAATTGGTTTGTACGTTTTGAGCGACGCCAGGTAGGGACTGCAAGCTGCCTCTGGAAAGACCGGCGGTCTGACATGCAGCGGTAAACTACCGGATGGCTTCGCTGGCCGCACACACTATCACGGAGAAGATCGGCCCTTCGCAGTTCAGGACCAAACGACAGGAGGTGCATCAAAATAGCAGCATTCCTTATCCTTGGGATCGCCCTGAGCATCTGGGCCATCATTTCCCTGATCACCCACGGCAAGAGGGAGGACACCGTATATCACACATTGGCCTTCCCAGTCGCGGCGCTTCTTGCCGCGGCCGCCGGATGTCTGATCTGCATTGTTGGGAGAACGTCCCGCATCGCGCTCATTCTGGCACTTGTGTTTTTGGTGATCGCGGCATGGCTGCTCCTCGTCTTCCGCTTCTGGTGGATCGAATACTCCGGAGATTCCTTCACGGTACATCGCCTCCTGCGCCGCAGAAAGACCGTTTCCATGTGGAATATCGTCGGTATTACGGAAAGCCCCGGTATGACCGTAATTCACCTGCAGGGCAAAAAGAAGATACGGATCGACGCCGCCAGAGGCGCGGGACAGCTTGTCGATGCCATCGAGGTCCACTATCGCACCGTGCAGAAAAAGGGCTTCGCGCTGCCCGACATCCCCGAAAAGTTGTTTAACGGTTACCTCGCCAACCCGCGCGACTTCCTGCTGGCGTTTGGGTTTGTACTGTTTGTAGAGTTTTCTCTTGTAACAGGCGCTTGTGTTTTCCTTTTGAAGGGTGTCAATATGCCGGATGAAACGTTCGAATTGGCAGTCAATGAATTCCATACGACCATTGATGACGACATGCTTTACATTCAAAGTCCGGAATCTCAAAAGCAGTTTGTGTGCCCGTCCTTCCAGCGCGTTCTGCGTGAAAAGGGACAAACAGCAGAGGATTTTCTGACAGAGATGGCTCAGCAATCTGTTGTTACGATCACCGGCGATGAAAAACGCCTGCAGCGTACACAGACGGTGTTCCTTACGATCTATGGTCTGACCGGTAATGATGGAAAAACTATTCTGCAATATGAAGATATCAAAGCCGGGCTGCTTCAAAACCTTTTGCCATGGTTTTATACAGCGGGTGGAATTGTACTATATACCGTACTCTTCATAGCATTTATCTGTTATGTAGTTGCTCATGCACCGCGTTTTCCACGGTTGGTCAGGCTGTTGATCAAAGAAGAATGGTTAAATATTTGAGTGGTAGATGATACCTGCTAAAGACGAAACTTTCATCTTTAGCAGGTCCCCACCACCGCACCCGCCTGATGTGTCATTGCGCCGCTGCAGAAAGATCATACTTAAGGAGAAAGCCAATGGCAAAAAAGAATCGAATCTCAGTCAATAATGCTGCTGGAATATTCTTCTTTATAGCGGCAGTTGCTGCGACATATTGCGGAATTACATTAGCATCCGATGTGGTTGAAGCCATCATATTCTATGGTACAGCTGCCTTTTCTGTATTTTTCACTATTATATATGGCAAGTGGTATACGCTAAAGGAAACCGGCATCCAGCACAGGTTCTTTGGCATTTGCTACCGCTTTACGCCATGGTCAGAAATCAAAGACGTCATGCGCGTCTACCAGCAGACCGGCGAGCGCTACGCACCATTGACGCTGATGTTCACAACAAAGCGCGGAAATGTCTACCGCCCGGATGAGACCGGATACGTCCCATACCCGCAAAAGAAACGCTTTTTGAAAGAGTGGCTGCTGCAGGGAAAGATGTTCATGATTTACTGTGCCCCAAAGAAGTGGGGGCCTGAGGTCGTCCGGTTCGTAGAAGAGCACTACGGTCCGCTGGATTACGATTTCGCTGCAGAAAAAGAAAAGCTCCACCCCAAACCGAAGGAGTGGTGGAAGAAGTAAGCGGAGGGAGGACAACGATCATGCGATTCTGGGATGGCATCGGTGCCTTTTTCCGATGGCTTTTGGATGTGGCTTCCTTCCACACCCATAAAGGAGTTGGGGTGATAGTTCTTCTTGCTCTGTTTCTCTTGCTTGCGATGGCGCTGTCCAGGGTCCTCTATTTTGTAATCAAACGGACGCCGCTGATCGATCGGCTGAAGGAGAAAAACCCGGAGAAGGCCCTCCTGTCCGCACAAAAGTGCAGCATCGGCTCCTCATCATCAGCTAAGTGATCGTCTTTGTCGCTTTCGTTGTGCTGCTGGTCGGCTATGTGATTTATAAAGTACGTTGGCTGAAAGGGCAGCGCTGAGAACCAAAGCGGCGCTTGTTATGCAAGTCCGCCGTGCGAGAGAAAAATGCAGCGGCACTCACTGCGCAGCCGTCGGCGGCTTTGCCGCCTTACGGATGCGGCGTGCCCCTTGCGGGTTGTGAGCGCCATGCAGACTGGCAATAATCACGGCACAATTCAATGGCGCAATGCCAATTCGGGGACATTTACCATTTTAACGATGGCCTGTACGGACTGCAAGTGCGTCGCCGGGAGCGGCATGCCGCTCCCCTACAATGGCGCGTGCGGTCGGCGGAGTGCCACCAAACCTACAAGTCTGCAAGGCGGTCACTGACCGCCGCTACACCCCATTTTTCGGCTGTTTCCGTTTTTAACGGCAGTTGGTACGAAGCGGCAGTGCCTCTCTGAGTTTGCCACGGCCCCGTTGGGGCCTCGCAATGACAAATTGGGAAGCAAATGCGGTCGGCGAGGGCAAACGGAAATTTGCAGCTGCCTGACAAGATGATCCATACACCATCCTGCACTTCCAAATCCTGCGCAATGGGAGGGAGCCATATGTTAAAAACAGTATTGCGGTTAGACAGCGAGCCTCAAATATGTATGCGCTATCTGAAAAGCTTTAATTTTTCTACGACGCAAAACAACACGGTACATATTGTTATGCGCCTTCCGCATTCCGGTTTCGGACTCTATGCGCCTCAGCGGATCAGCGCAAAGGTGGTCGGCAGCGCAGATGGGAAAACCGTGCTGCACCTGTCGGCCCGGCCGCTGATCCCAACAGAATGCCTGATTATACTTTTTAACGCACTGAGCGTATTCTTTATCATCTTTACCCTGAGGAGAAAATGCGCCCCATATTTCCTGCCGGCGATCCTGGCATTTACGATCCTGCTTACGGGAAGCACCCTCTGGCAGGCAAAGGCATGCCTGAACAGATTCGCAGAAAAAATCTGCCGCAGATTCTGCTCGGAATGAGCCGATTTTTCGGACCTGCTCCGCATCGGGATCACATGCGCCGACGGGAGCTGCTGAACAGGAAGCGCAGCCATACAGCTAAACTCAAAAGGCGGAATTTCTATGGACAAAAACTGGACAACCTGGAACACGCAGGCGATGCAGGCGCTGGACCGCGGCGATATTGAGCAGGCGGAGCGCGCCTTCCGGCAGGCGTGCGGCAGCGGGGACCCCAGAGCGGACAGCAACCTTGGCTGGTTCTATTTTTTGATGGGCGGCAGTGTTCGGGACTCTGAGGCAGAGGCACGTTATTGGATTCAAAAGGCCTTGCAGCGCTCCCGCCATCCGCGCATTCTCCAGAATATCGCCCGGCTGCGGTTCGAAAACGGCGATTTTGCCGGGGCGCTTGCCGCGCTTCAGGAGGCGCACCGGGCCGTCCAAAGCCCCGTTCTGCTCTATAATCTCGGTGTGTGCCATTTTTGGCTGGGAGACAAAGCTGCGGCTGCGGCCTGCTTCCGCGAGGCAGACGCAGCGAATGCCGCCGACCTGCTCTGCGCGCAGTGCGGGGCGGTCCATCCCCGCCTTGCTTATGCGTTCTGCGTGCAGGGCGAGGAACGGACCGCTGCGCTGCGCCGTTACGCGCTGGAGCGGAACGACATGGAGCTCTGGGACTATGTTCTTTTATGCGTTCAGTGTGAGGCGTATGCAATGGCTGCCCCGGTACTGCCGGAGCTGGTCTCCCAGTGGGCGCTAACGGATCAGACACTTGCGATGACCGCGCTGTGCCTGCAGCATGTCCCTGCGGAAAAGGAGCGCGTCCTGCGCTGCTTTTCGGACGAGCTTTCGGAGGAGCGGGACAGGCTGCTGCACCTGCTCGGGGATGCCAACGAGTGCGCGCGCCTTGCGGCAAGCCAGCCATTTTTCCCGCCGCCCGCAACCCACGAGGGGTATTTCACGGAAGAATGCCTTTGAAAAGCCCGCCCGGCCGAAAGTTTCGGAGGGAAGGATAGTGTGAAAGGAAACCGTCAGGGTTTCCTTTCGCGTCAAATAACCCGCCGCAGCGGCAGAATTGCAAAATCATGCTACAAAATTTGATTTTGCAATTCGGAAAGCAGCTTGGCGAAAAAGGTCCGAAGGGACTTTTTTGACAAGCTGCGGCGTGCCCCTTGCGGGTTGTGAGCGCCCTGTACAGGGCAATTCAACCGCGTGAGGGCGCTGGTGCACCTCGCGCTTCCCTGATGTGTCATTGCGAGGAGCGAAGCGACGTGGCAATCTCAGGCAGGCAGTCACGATTTCGCCGATAGCTTCCCCGCGATCCTACTGAGTACTGCGAGATTGCCACGTCGGCCTGCGGCCTCCTCGCAATGACAAATCTGGGAGCCATCACCGTTTTAGCGATAGCCCGTGCGAATCGTTCGTGCAGCGCCGGGAGCGGCATGCCGCTCCCCTACAATGGCGTGTGCGGTCGGCGGAGTGCCACCAAACCTACAAGTCTGCAAGGCGGTCACTGACCGCCGCTACACCCCATTTTTCGGCTGTTTTCGTTTTTAACAGCAGTTGGTACGAAGCGGCGGTGCCTGCACGAGATTGCCACGTCGGCCTGCGGCCTCCTTGCAATGGCAAATCTGGGAGCTGCACGCCGCGGGATCATATCTTCATGTAATTTTATAAAAATATCGTAAAAAGCAAAGACCATTGCGGTCTTTGCTTTTTTTCTGCAATTTTTTACTGCACGCGCAGGGTGAGGGCGATCTCGGAGCCGTTGAGCGGCACGGTCTCCGCCTCGTCGGCGAAGCACTCATACTTGAGGACCGCGCTGTACTCCCCGGCCGTGAGGGCCCGGCTCAGCGTCTGCTGCGGGGCGGTCTGCCCCGGTGCAAGCAGGTCGGAGCGCCAGAGCGCCTCGCCGTCCAGCAGCAGGGAGATACGGAAATAGCAGGCATTGTTCTCGGGGTTATAGAGCGGCATGCTCTGCTCCTGCGTGCCCGCCTGCAGGCTCAGGAAATCGAAGCCGGGAATGGAGATGGAATCCGCTTCGGACGGCTCTGTCTGCTGCGCGGACGGCGCATCCCCGGCAGCCGCCGTTTCCGTCCCGGCCGAACGGCACTGCCCGCTGCAGGTGCAGGCGGCAGGCATCCGCGCGTTCACGACCGCCAGCGTGATGCCGACGGACAGCGCGGCCACGGCGGCAAGCACCAGAATCGCCAGTGCGGCGAGCTTTGCGTTCTTTTTCATCCGTTACGCTCTCCTTCCCGGTCAGCGCGGACTCAGCCCGCGGCGTTGGCCGTTTCCAGAGAGGCCGTGAAGGTGATGGTGTCGGAGTAAGTACCGGCAGCGGCATGCTCCCAGGCATAGTCGCTGATGCGGGCGACGACGAGGCAGCTGCCGCCGTTGCCGTTGACTTCCTTGGCCGAGAAGTCTCTGCCGCGGAAAATGGGCGCGGAACCGTTGACGGCGGAGGCAAAGATGTCCTCCGGGCGATAGCTGATGCGGGCGGAGGAGTCGCTGTCGTTCACGAGGCAGAAGTTCGTCGTGGTCTCAGCAGTGACCTTGACATACTGGTCGTTCGTGATACGGCCGGTGACCTTCACGCTGCCGATGGTGGCGTTCTTCTCGCCGTAGGGGATCTCCACGGTCGCGGGGATCGTGAGGACGTAGGTCGAGGGGACCGTCGTGGTGATGGTCGTGGTCTGGGGAGCTTCTTCTGCGCTGGCTGCAGCGGCGAGGGACGCGAGCATCAGGACGGCGCAGAGGATGGCAAGGATCTTCTTCATGTTCTTTCACTCCTGAATCGTATTACGGTCATCTGACCGCCCCTCTTTTATACCGGAAATGCGCCGTTTCCTCTATCAAAGAACTGTTAAATTTCGGATAAATCCGTGCGGTCACGCCTTACCGAGCAGGCAGTCGGCAAGCGCCTGCGAGAAAATATCCGCGCTGCGCAGGGCCTCCTCGAGCGAATTTCCGGCCGTGCCGACCTCCAGCAGCATGGACCGCGGCGTGAGATGCTGGTTATAGCGCGAGGCGCGCAGCAGCAAATCGCGCATGAGGCCGGGCGTGCGCTGCTCGCACAGGGCCTGCAGGCGGGCGGCGTTGGCCAGATTCTGCCGCCAGCCCGGATGCTCCAGCCCGGAGCCGTTCGAGCCCATGACAAGCAGGAGCTTCGCACAGGCCTCCCCGTCCACGTCCGCACGCAGGGCCAGCTGCGTGCCGTCGTCCGTCTCGAGCGAGTCGCGGTGAACGTCCAGCACCATCTGGATGGACGGGTAGCGCGCCAGCCAGTCCTCCGCCAGCCCGGCCATGCGCGGATAGGCATCGTTATAATTCCCGAGGTCGATGAGTGACGTCTCATGCACGGCCGGGATGCCGCGGGCGTTCAGTGCGTCGGCAATGGCCTGCCCGACGCGGACGACGCTCTTTTCCGGGTCCGTGGAATGGAAATCCGGGCTGCCGGTATAGGCCTCCGTGGCGTGGGTATGGATGATGAGGACGAGCGGCCCCTCCTGCGCGCGATCAAGCGCGAGAGCCGCCTCCGGCAGCGCGTCCGGCTCCAGCGGCAGGCCGGAGCGGTTATCGATCGTCACGGCGGGCAGGTCCGGCGCGTCGTGCGACGGCGGCTCATAGCACAGCGTCGGCCAGCTGCCGTCCTGCGCGGGCTCCGGAGCATCCTCGGCGGCCTGCGTCGGCGCGGCGACGGAGACCAGATGCGCCCGCAGCCCCGGCTGCGCCGCCAGACGCAGCGCAGCGGCCGCCAGCAGCACGGCAAAGCACAGCCAACGCACGCTCAGGCGGAATTTTGTCTGCATGGTAATCCCTCCCGCAGAATCTATATGCCGCAGGAGGGCAGAATAGAACCGCGGGAGGGAAATTTTGCCGGGCCGACAGTCGTGCGTTGTAGGGGAGCGGACAGCCGGGCCCGGCGCCGCGTTGGCGATTCGTTCAGGGTATCGATAAAATGGCATGCGCCGATTGCGTCTGTAGCGGCGCTCCCTGAGCGCCTAAGGCAGTCACAAATTTGAAGGCATTCCCGTCGACCGCACCGACTCCCAAATTTGTCATTCCGAGGAGCGAAGCGACGTGGGAATCTCGCAGTACCAAGCTGAATTGTAGGAAAGCTATCGGCAAAACCGTGACTGCCTGCACGAGATTGCCACGGGCGCAAAGCGCCCTCGCAATGACAATTCGGAGGCGTTCACCATCTTAACGACAGCCCGTGCGTATCACAACCGCAGCGCCGAGAGCGGCATGCCGCTCCCCTACATTGGCGTGTGCGGTCGGCGGGAGTGCACGAAAATTTGCAACTGCCCATGGCGGTCACTACCCGTAAAGGGCACGCCGCATCCGTAAGGCGGCAGAGCCGCCAACGGCTGCGCAGTGACCGCCGCTACAGACGCAATCGGTTTTTACGTTATTATCGGCAGCCTGTACGGACTGCAAGTGCCTTCCCGAGATTGCCACGTCGGCCTGCGGCCTCCTCGCAATGACAATTCGGAAGTGCATACCGTTTTAACGGTAGTCCGTTCGTATCGGCAGCGTTGCGCCGGGAGGGGACAGCCCGGCCCCTACAGCGTGCGACTGGCTGCTTCGCGCGTAACTATCCACTGTCCATTTTCAATGATCCGTTTTCCTGCATATCATATTATATGTCAAGGCAGCCGCCAATCTACCGGCGGTTCTCCGTTCTCCTGCAAAAAGGCATTGATCTGCGAGAACGGGCGGCTGCCGAAGAAGCCGCGGTAGGACGACAGCGGGCTTGGATGCGGCGCGCACAGGACAAGGCGCGGGGCGGCGCTCTGCAGCAGCGGCCGCTTTTTCTGCGCCTGTGAGCCCCAGAGGACGAAGGCCACCGGCTGCGGCAGGGCGGCCATGGCGGCAAGCACGGCATCCGTGAAGCGCTGCCAGCCCCACGCCGCGTGGCTGTTCGCCGCGCCGCGGCCGACGGTCAGGACCGTGTTGAGCAGCAGGACGCCCCGCTCTGCCCACGGCGTCAGGTCACCGCCGGACGGCTGCGGCAGGCCGAGGTCCGTGTGCAGCTCCGTGAAAATATTGCGCAGCGACGGCGGCAGGCGCTCGCCCTGCGGGACGGAGAACGCAAGGCCCATGGCCTGCCCCGGCTCGTGATAGGGGTCCTGCCCGAGGATGACGGCCCGCACGCGCTCCGGCGGCGTGGCGGTCAGGGCGAAGAACGTGCGCTCCTCCGGCGGATAGACCGTTCCGGCGGCCCGCGCCGCCCCGACCCGCTGCAGCAGCGCCGCAAAATACGGGGCGCGCAGCTCCTGCTCCAGATACGGCGTCCATGCGCCGAGATCGATAACCTGCATGGCAATTTCCTCCGAATTTTCTCCGATTTTCCCCGGTTTTTCTTGACAGAGGCGGGGTTTTGTGGTATGTAGAAGATAAGAAACGAACTGGAAAGGTTGATAATATGAAACGAATCGCGATTCTGACCGGAGCAAGCTCCGGCATGGGCCGGGAGCTTGCGCTGCAGCTGGCCCAGTGGGAGACGTTTGACGAGCTGTGGGTCATCGCCCGCCGCGCCGACCGCCTCGAGGCGCTGAAGGAGCAGGTCCCCTTCCCCGTGCGGCCCATCAGCCTCGATCTGACAGACCCGCAGGCGCTGGAGCTCTACCGCGACCTGCTGGAAAACGCCCGGCCGGACGTCGGCCTGCTGGCGAACGTCGCGGGCTTCGGCAAATTCGGCCGCTACGACCAGATCCCGCTGGCAGACTCCCTGAAGATGATCGACCTGAACTGCAAGGCCCTTGTGGCCATGACGGAGCTGACGCTGCCTTACATGAAGCGCGGCGCGAAGCTGCTGAACCTGGACTCCCTGTCCGCATTCCAGCCCGTACCGTATCTGAATGTCTACGCCTCGACGAAGGCCTTTGTGCTGAGCTATACGCGCTCGCTGGCGCGTGAGCTGCGGCCGCGCGGCATCCGCGTGATGGCCGTCAGCCCCGGCTGGGTCAAGACGGAATTCTTTGACCACGCGCTGCAGACGAGCAACGACGCCGTGACATATTACAACCGTCTGTACGAGGCAAAGGACGTGATGAAGACGGCCCTGCACGACCTGTACCGCACAAAGAAGGACGTCTCCATCCACGGCCTGCCCGTGCGCTGGCAGGTGCGGCTCGTGAAGCTGCTGCCGCATAAGCTCGTGATGGATATCTGGATGAAGCAGCAGAAGCACAACAAGCTCCCGGACGAGGACTGAAGAGGGGGCTTTCCCGCAAAACCGGGCAGGCAAAATTACGGGAAGCCGCCGGTCGTGCGTTGTAGTGGCGGCGTCCTCGACGCCCCGTGACACGTCCCCGATTCGTGCCGGGTATGATACAATGGCGATGGCTTCCGATTTGTCATTGCGAGGAGGCCGCAGGCCGACGTGGCAATCTCGGGCAGGCAGTTGCGATTTCGCCGGAGCTTCCCTGTGATCCGGCATGGTACTGCAAGATTGCCACGGCCCCTTTGGGGCCTCGCAATGACAAATCTGGGGGCCGGTTCCATTTTAACGATGGCTTGTACGGGCTGCAAGTGCGGCGCCGGGCCCGGCTGTCCCCTCCCCTACATACAAGGATGCCAAAACTGTTCAGGAAGGATGACGTACCATGAAAAAACTCGTATCCCTGCTCACAGTCTTTGCTCTGGTCCTGCTGTCTGCCTGCGCATGGTGGAGCGAGCCGGACCCCGACAACATGCGCGATGAAACGCTCTGGGCCCTCTCGTCGCCGGAAACGCTGCAGACGGTCTTCCCGGACACGGCGGCCACGGGCGAGGAACAGGACGGCCTCCTGCCCGTCGGAACCGTGAACTATGAGAGCCGCGTGGAGGATGGAGAAGCGACGTGTACGGTCACGCTGCACATCGGCGGCAGGGACTACGCCTGCACGGTGGAGGGCAGCGTCGTGACCAACAAGCTCAACGACACCTACACCTGCACGCAGGGCATGCTGACCGGCACGATGGAGGCCGACGGCACGCAGTGGACCGTGACGGGCCTGCTTCGCGAATTCAACACAACGTCCCGCATCATGCTGTCGCTGGAGTTCCTCCCGGCGGAATATGACCCGGACGCGACGCCCGCATGGCTCGTCATCGGGCCGGACGTCACGACCGGCGAGCTCCGCGAGGCCTATGAGGCCTATTACGGAGTGGCTGAGGGCAAATAAATTTTGGATATCGATAGCCCGTTGTAGGGGCGGGGCTTGCCCCGCCCGTCCGCGAAGCGGCAATAGGACGGCTAATTCGGTGCAGTGCACCGTTCCCAGCGCCATGCTCCCCTGATCGATGGCATTTACCATTTTAACGATGGCCTGTACGGATCGGCAGCATTGCGCCGGGAGGGGCATGCCCCTCCCCTACAATGGCGTGTACAATCGCCGAGAGTACCCGGAAATTTGCAGCTGCCAATGGCGGTCACTGACCGCCGCTACAGACGCAATCGGTGCATATCATTTTAACGACGGCCTGTACGGACTGCAAGTGCCTTCCCGAGATTGCCACGGGCGCGAAGCGCCCTCGCAATGACAATTCGGGGGCATTTACCATTTTAACGATGGCCTGTACGGGCTGCAAGTGCGTCGCCGGGAGGGGCATGCCCCTCCCCTACAGCGCGTGCATATGATTCCCTCCTGCACATCCCTGCACGAAAAACGCCTGCTGCAGCTGCAGCAGGCGTTCGTTTTATCTTCTCCGGGACTTTGTCTTGTGCTCATACTGGCGGCAGCCCGCGATGCGGCTGTCGGAGTCCGACATGAACTGCTTCAGCTTCTCCTCAAAGGTCTGCGGACCCTTGGGCGCACTGTCCTGACGCGGGGGGCGTCTGTCCTGCTGCGGACGGCGGTCCTGCTGGGGACGGCGCTCGCGCCGCTCCGGCTCCTGCGTCCGCTTGATGGAAAGGCTGATCTTGCCCGCCGGGTCAATGCCGATGACCTTGACCTTGACGTCCTGCCCCTCCGTCAGATGATCGTGGATGTCGCTGACATATGTATTGGCGACCTCCGAAATGTGCACCATGCCCGTGCGGTTTTCCGGCAGGGTGATGAATGCACCGAATTTTGTGATGGACTTGACCTTGCCCTCGAGTAATGCGCCGACCGTGAACTCCATATACGCCGTATTGCCCTCCGTTTATTTGTCGCTGTCGATAAAAATCATTTCGCCGTCTTCGACGAGATTCAGGCGTTCCCGCGCGATCTTCATCACGGCCTCATCCGTCCCGACGTTGGCGATGTCCTGCTCCAGAGCCAGATTGGCCTGCTGCGCGCTGGCGACGTCTGCCTGCAGAGCCGCTGCCTGCTGGCGCGAGTCGCTGATCTGCGGCTGGAGGGTGACCACCGTCACGATCGCGTAGATCATGACCGCGAGGATCAGAAGTTTTGTAATGAGTGATGATTTTCGCAGGCGCATCCTGCTCTCCTCCCACGCTGTTGGTATCGTGCCGCCGCATGCGGCGGTGTCTGTTTTTTATTGTAACCGATTTTTTCGCCGATGAAAAGATGTTTTTCGAAAAAATTCCCGTTTTTTCGAAAAATTTTTTGCTTCCGCGGGCAAGGAGCCGTCCGGGGGCCGTAAAAAGTTTCCAGAAGCTTCCAAAAACGGGCAGAAGCAGGCGGCTCGGCCCGGCAAAATAGCCCGCTGCGCCCAAAGCGCTTCCCACGAGGGCGAAGATGCGGAACTGCCCGCCGCCGATGCGCAGGGCGAACCACAGATTCGCCGCAAGCACGCTCAGCGCGAACCAGAGGTCGAGCGGGTGCGTCAGCCAGCGCGCCCAGCGGCGCAGGCCGCGCAGCAGATCGTAATGCAGGCCGAGCGCCGCCCCGAGGGCGGCGGACAGCAGGAACTGCCGGGCCTGCAGCAGCAGCGGCTGCTCCATTCAGCGCAGCAGGCGCGAGAACAGGCCGCCCTTACGCTGCGCCTCCTCATAGGACATTGCGTCCACGGTCCCGTCCACGGCGACCTGCCCGCCGTCGATGGAGAGCGTCTGCAGGTGCAGCTGCTGCCCGCGGATGACGAGGACGCCCTTCGTCGTGTGCAGCACGACGGATTCCTCGTCGAAGCTCTCCACCTCGCGCACGCCGTTCACGCTCAGCCGCGCCCGGTTCTCCAGCCGCAGCTCATGCGGCCCGTCCGTCAGTTCCTTTGCCATGTTCCACCGTCTCCTCCCCTGTGCCGTATGGTCATATATACGCACCGGCAAGGGGAATTATGCCCGGAAATCGATGGCGAAAAACAGGCGGGACATCGATGGCGCGTTGTGGGTGCGCGGCATGCCTCGCCCGGCGCTGCACCGGCGATTCGCGTTGGGTATCGATACAATGGCATGCACCAATTGCGTCTGTAGCGGCGCTCACTGCGCAGCCGTTGGCGGCTTTGCCGCCTTACGGATGCGGCGTGCCCCTTGCGGGTTGTGAGCGCCTTGTGCAGGGCAATTCAACCGCAGAATTGCTCTGGTGCACTACTGCACCACCTTGATGTGTCATTGCGAGGAGGCCAACGGCCGACGTGGCGCCCTGAGCACGAAGCGCGAGGAAGTGCCCTTGGGGTGCAATCTCGGGAAGGCAGTTACGATTTCGCCGATGGTCCTCCTGTTATCCGACCAGATACTGCGAGATTGCCACGGCCCCTTCGGGGCCTCGCAATGACAATTCGGTGGCGTTCACCATTTTAACGATACTGTGTACCAGTTGTTAGTGCCTGCAAGGCGCTCACTGAGCGCCGCTACAGACGCAATCGGTTTTCACCATTTTAACGACAACCTGTACCAGCTGGCAGCGTTCCGCCGGGAGCGGCATGCCGCTCCCCTACAATGGCGTGTACGGGCTGACAGTGCCTTCCCGAGATTGCCACGGGCGCGAAGCGCCCTCGCAATGACAATTCGGGAGTGCACGCCATAAACGGAAAGGCGGGCCGCCGGGCGGCCCGCCTGCTTTTCAGTTCAGGGTATTTTCGGCGGGGACGGTATCCGTGGTGCCGGCTTCGGAGAAGTAGGCCGTCAGAATATCGCGGGCGATGGTGCCGAGCGTTCCGCCCTGCGCGCCCTTTTCCACATAGATCGCAATGGCGATCTCCGGGTCGTCCGCCGGGGCATAGAGCACGAATGAGGCGTTGTCCGAGCCGCCGGAGCCATGCTGGGCCGTGCCGGTCTTGGCGCAGACGGCCACGTCATAGCCGACGAAGGCACTGTAGGCCGTGCCGGAGGTGACGGCCTCGCGCATGCCCTCGGAATAGGCGGCGTAGGCCTCATCCGAGATGTTAAGCGTGCTTGCCACAACGGGCTGGTTCTCCAGAACAAGCTCCTGATAGTCCGACGAGAGGACGCGCTTGAGCAGTGTGGCCTTGTAGCGCACGCCGCGGTTGGCAAGCGCCGCCGTATAGGAGCACAGCTGCAGGGGCGTGAAGCGGTTTTCCGACTGGCCGATGGAGGCGGCGACGGTATCGGCGTCGTACCAGCCGTCGTGGCCCTCGTCGTAGAGCTCCTTCTTCGTCTCCGGATTGGCGCGGCGGCCGGTGGCCTCCGGCAGCTCGATGCCGGTCGGCTCGCCGAGGCCGAGGGCCTTGGCGGTGTTGTCGATGGCAGTGATGCCGGTGCGGTAGCCCGCCTCATAGAAATAGTAGTTGCAGGAAACGGCCAGCGCCTTCATGACGTTGATGAGACCGTGCGTCGCGCCCGTCGTGGTGTAGAGCATACAGCGCGGCATATAGCCTGCGTCCTCAAAGCGGGTGTAGACGCCCTCGTCCTCGATCTCCGTCCAGCGGCTGATGGTCCCGCTGTCGATGGCGGCGATGGTCGTGACCATCTTATAGGTCGAGCCGGGCGGATACGGCAGGCCGAGCGCGCGGTTGTTGAACGGCTTGTAGGGATCGGCAGCCAGCTCGTTATAGTTCGTATTATAGGTGGAAAGGTCATAGGTCGGATAGCTCGCGCAGGCCAGCACCTCGCCGGTCTTGACCTTCATGACAACGACGGCGCCGCCCTCGGCGTCCTTGCCGTTGCCGGAGGCGCCAACGCCGTTCTCGCGCAGGCCGAGGATCTTCGCGGCCAGCGATTCCTCCGCGACCTTCTGCAGGCCAAGGTCGATGGTCGTTTCGATGTTGTTGCCCGCGACGGGGTCGACGGCATAGTGCTCCTCGAGGATGTTGCCGTCGGCGGTGATGGTCGTCACGCGCGTGCCGTCCGAGCCGTGCAGCTCCTCCTCGAAGGCCTGCTCCAGCCCGTCCTTGCCGATATAGGCATCCATGGCATAGCCCTTGCTCTCATAGGTCTCCCAGTCCGTGCCGTTCATCTTGCCGATGGTGCCGAGGATGTGGGCGGCGAGCGTGGTGTTGTACTGGCGGACGCTCGAGGTCTCAACATTGAGGCCGGGGATGTTCAGCTCCGTGATGGCCGCGAGCGACAGGGCGTCAACGTCCGTCATGAGCACATAGGTGTCCAGCGTGCCGATATAGCGGCGCAGGTCCAGCTCATAGCGCAGCGAGATCACGCGGCGGCACTCCTCCTCCGTCCAGTCGGCAGGCAGATGGTAAATTTCCTTGAGCCAGCGAATGAGCTGCGGGGCGGAGACGTCCGTATCCCAGCCGCGCTCGGTGAGGAAGGTGCGGAAATAGCCGTCCCAAAGGGACGAGCCGCTGTCGACATAGGCATAGGGCTTTTCCTGCGTGACGGGGAAATGGTCCGTGTATTCCAGCCCCAGCTCGCTGCACAGGTCCACCAGGCGGCGGAGGTTCTCGTTCGGCGCGTCGGCGCTCATGAGCACCTCGCGGACGATGACAAGATTATAGCTGGCGCGGTTTCCGACGAGGACGTTGCCGTTGCGGTCCAGAATTTCGCCGCGGGCAGCCGTCACGCGCGTGTGGTACGTCACGGAGCCGCTGGGCGCGGGGTCCTGCTCCGCGGCCTGCGTGATCTGCACATTGTGCAGGCGGACGGAGAACACGCCCGCCATGACGGCGATGAGCAGCACGAGCACACCCACGCGGAAGGCAAACTTATGTTGATTCATGGTAATCTCCGATTTTTGCGATGCATTTGACGAGGCCGTAGACCGCAGGCTGCACCGGGAGCGTCACGAGCAGGCAGCGCAGGGCACGCCCGGCCTGCTCCCACGCGACGCCCGCGAAGAAGTGCTTCATCAGGAGGATGAGGCCCTGCTCCACGGCAAGCGTGACAAAGCAGACGAGCAGCGACGGCAGGAAACGGTTTGCCAACACGGCGCGGCACAGGATGCTGCCGAGCACGGGCAGGACCGTGAGCACGAGCAGGCAGACGCTGCCCTGATCGATGCCGGACAGGCACCAGACGAGCGAGGCGATGAGGGCGAACGTGCCGCCGCGCTCCGGGCCCTCGCGCAGGCAGACGCAGGTGATGACGACAGCCACGAGGTCCGGATGCGCACCGAGGACCGTGCGGCTGCCGAACACGACGGTCTGCACGAGAAGGGCCAGCAGGAACAGGGCGGCATAGAGCGTCCAGCGCAGGATGCGCAGCCACTGGCGCGGCGTGATATAGAGCTTGTCAAGCATGGCCGCTCACCGCCTTATTCGCTGACATAGTCCGTAATGACGAAGACCTGCTCGAGGTCCTCGAGATCGGCGGCGGGGCGCAGCATGGCATACTTCGCCACGCCGGTCTCGTCGAAGCCCGCGTCCTCGACATAGCCGAGGATCAGACCCTTGGGATAGACGGTCGAGCCGGTCGTGACGACCTGATCGTTATTGCGCAGGACGGCATCCGAGGGCAGGTAGTTCATGCGCAGCTTGCCGGAGGCGTTCGTCGTATACGCGCCCTGCACCACGCCGGTGTAGCCCGCCGAGGCGACGGAGGCGCTGATCTCCAGCGACGTGTCGAGCACGGTCGTGACCGTGGCCCAGTTCGGGCCGATGTCCGTGATGAGGCCGACGACCTGGCCGTACTCCGTCACGACGACCATGCCGGTCTCCAGCCCGGAGCGCGTGCCCTTGCCGATGGTGAACGTGCTCTTCCAGCTCGAGGAATCCCACGAGACGATGTAGGCCTCGTTGAAGCGATAGTCCTCGTGCTCCTCCTGCAGGCCAAGCAGCTCCTTCAGGCGCTCGTTTTCGCGCTGCAGGGAGTCGGCCGTGCGGACCTCGTTCTCCATGGAGCTGATCTGACGGCGCAGATAGTCGTTCTCGGCCGAGAGGGATTCATAGTTGAACAGATAGTTATAGTACCGCTCCGCCTGCCGCGTCAGCGCGGAAAACCCGCTGCGAAACGGCGTGAGCACTGCCTGCACGGTGCGCGAGCCCCACGCCGTGCCCGAGAGCGCGGCGGTCAGGGCCGTGGCGGCAGCCAGAAGGACGGCCAGCAGCAGGATGAGCCTGACGCGGCCGCGAAAAAGCTTTTTCAAGGGTAAACTCCAATCCTGGGGCAGAGAGATCAGCAGCCGAGCAGCTTCACGCCGAATTTTCGCAGGATCATGGCCAGCGGGCACACCGGCAGCCCCATCACGTTATAGTAATCGCCGTCCAGACCGATGACGAACATGGCCGCAAGGCCCTGAATGGCGTAGGCGCCCGCCTTGTCCATCGGCTCGCCGGTGGCGATGTAGGCGCGGATCTCCTCGTCGGACAGGGTGCGCATGCGCAGCGTCGTGGTGACGGTCAGATTCTCGCAGTCGTCGCCGTGCAGGACGGTCAGGCCGCTCATGACCTGATGGTCGCGCCCGGACAGGCGGCGCAGCATGGAAAAGGCCTCGCTCTCAGAGTGGGGCTTGCCCATGACGAGCGAATCGCACACCACGATGGTGTCGGCCGAGATGATGATGTCGTCCGGCATGCAGTGCGGCTGCACGGCCTTCGCCTTTTCAAGGCTGACGCGGGCGACCTCATCGGAGGGATGACGGAAGGGGTCCATGGTCTCGTTGGTGTTTACGGCACGGACCGTGAATTCCAGGCCCATGCGCTCGAGCAGCTCTTTCCGCCGCGGGGATTTGGATGCGAGATAGATCTCCATGGCAAATACCTCTTTTTATATAAAATTTTAGGATATACGGATCTGGGGAAAAGTGGAGTGTGGAGAGTTGAGAGTGGTGTGTTGAAAGCACAGGGCCTCCAGATTTGTCATTGCGAGGAGGCCACAGGCCGACGTGGCGCCCTGAGCGCGAAGCGCGAGGAAGTGCCCTTGGGGTGCAATCTCGGGAAGGCAGTTGCGATTTCGCCGATGGCCTTCCCACGATCCGGCCGGGTACTGCGAGATTGCCACGGGCGCAAAGCGCCCTCGCAATGACACATCAGGGAAATGCCTTGGTGCACCAGCGCCCTCCTGCCATTGAATGGCTCTGTACAAGGCGCTCACTGAGCGCCGCTACACCCCATATTCTGGCTTTCACCGTTTTATCGTTAACCTGTACGGATCGGCAGCATAGCGCCGGGAGCGGCATACCGCTCCCCTACAATGGCGTGTGCGATCAACGTGAGTGCCTTCCCGAGATTGCCACGGGCGCAAAGCGCCCTCGCAATGACACATCAGGGAAATGCCTTGGTGCACCAGCGCCCTCCTGCCATTGAATGGCTCTGTACAAGGCGCTCACTGAGCGCCGCTACACCCCATATTCTGGCTTTCACCGTTTTATCGTTAACCTGTACGGATCGGCAGCATAGCGCCGGGAGCGGCATACCGCTCCCCTACAATGGCGTGTGCGATCAACGTGAGTGCCTTCCCGAGATTGCCACGGGCGCAAAGCGCCCTCGCAATGACACATCAGGGAAATGCCTTGGTGCACCAGCGCCCTCCTGCCATTGAATGGCTCTGTACAAGGCGCTCACTGAGCGCCGCTACA